>Ga0209208_10000044_pt1 | contig 120445 bp, 71 predicted proteins | sample S1TSphfallax_3_FD_187694 | JGI IMG/M metagenome (GOLD analysis project Ga0209208, IMG submission 187694) | Host-associated microbial communities from peat moss isolated from Minnesota, USA - S1T2_Fd - Sphagnum fallax MG (SPAdes) (version 2) | ecosystem: Host-associated > Plants > Peat moss >... | reverse complement strand
AGTACCTGAGATCTGATTCTTTGGTACAATTGTTGTGCAGGAAGTGGACAAGATTTTGACCAAACACAAATCTTGAGAATCCTTGCCTGTCTGAGTAAAATGCTGCTATTACATAATGGAAGCTAGCCATGAAGATGATGATCTATTCAGCCTTGTCAATTGCAATCTTACCTCCTGGCTGCTGCAAACTTATTATGGGTTTCAACTCCTGTTTGTTACTTGACATGTGGCCAAAATGTGATTGAGATTCTGTGATGTTGCTTGGGATGCAATGATTTTTGGGGTATGTGAAATTTGAGCAAGGGCAGAAGGTGTTGCAATATTTGGACTATGGGAATCACATCATTTTCCTGGTAGTTATGAGTATGTGCTCATGACACATAAGGTGTACAAATGCAAGTAGAATCATGTGATGCATCAAAAGACTGTCAGGCATGAGACATGGTGAACACCATAGTTGTTGCAAGGGAATCATTGATGTGTGTAATGTTTCATTCAGATTCTTCTTTCAAGTAGCACAAATTACTTTATGACTTGGCAACAGGGATATACCATTGCCCTTCTCTCTTCACAGCACCACAATTTGATAATCCTATTGTCAATTCCATGCATCTGGTGTTTGTTTTAACTTTTCTATACTTCTTTGGTCATTGACTTTTTCATTTTGTAGCATCCAAGTGATGGACTTAATCAAGCACACACCTAGATGTAACTGATAATATGTGGCTTTACATTTGTGTGCAAATTTGTTCACCTTTATAGGATGCTCTTGTGATCCTTTAATAGGCAAATAGTCATCCATAACTCTCCCTTGTAGCCACTTGAGATACATGATAGTTTGCTTTCTTTCGAAAATAGTTATTAATCCATTCAATGCAACTATACCTAAAACTTTATCCAGTAGTTATGCCAATTTTACTCAAATGGATGTTGTTCTATTGTGGAAGAAGTTGTGGCTAACCTAAAGAGGAAGTTGGCACAAGCTTTCACAAAACTTGAATATTTTTTTGGTTTTTTTCCTCCTCTTATCATATCTGCTGCCAAAAGAGGTTGTGGTTGAACTAAGGAGAACCAGTTGGCTCAAGCTTCCACAAACTTTTTATGTCTTTTTTTCATCTTCCTTTTGTTTATTGTTACTCCTACCATCTTTGCTATCAAAGGGGCTCTAGCCAAGATTTTCTTGGAGTGCTTTATGTAGATATAAACGGTAAATCTTACAAAACCACCAGGGTATGGAAAGAGGGTGGTAAACTCCTCACGAATATATGCAAGTGGGTGACAAACTCGTTGTAAATGTAATGCAAAATCTTACAAAACCATCAAGGTATGGAAAGGGGGTGGCAAAGTCCCCATAAATGTAAATGCCAAGTGGCACAAAACCACCAAGGTATGAAAAGAAGGTGTCAAACTCCCCAACAATTATATAAATGCCAAGAAATGCCAAGTTTTGTGATAGGAAATACGTTTCATGCATAGGTGGGTAGGTAGGAAAATAGTAACTATTAGGTAAGGAGATGGTTTATTTACACATATGTAAAGGTTGTTTCTACTACCTACCTAGTAACAACGTGCTTGTGGGCTGTTAGTAGGTAGGTAGGAAAAAAAAATCAATCGAAGTAACCATCATGGTTAGCTAATGAATTGAAAACAAACAAAAAGTGTTTCTTGACCACTTATCATTCATCCTTCATGGTGCACTAATGGGTGCAAGTTCAATATGGCTGGGAAGGCAAGGAAGTGCCAAGCATGAGCAAGCACAAAAGGTGCAAGCTCTTAGTCAATCCAATACACTAAAATTGTTTTATTCTAGTGATGCAACAACAATGACATTCCACATTGCTGCTAATAATGCAATGTCCATTTGGGAAGAAGATGATGATTTTCATTTGGGAAGGATTGATCATTGTCGAATCGATATGTTTTCTCACATGAATTGCATCTTGTTTTATTTTCTCTATTAACTATATTTAGTTCCAATGCTACAAGGAAAAGGATGTCAACGATAAGCTTATCCACAAGCTCGCCTAAATCTTCTATGCAAAAAGAATTCATGACTAGAACAACCTCTAAAACCTATCTCTTAATAATTGTCTTTTCTTCTTCTTGGATCTCCTATATAAAAGACCCAAGGTTTGATTTGAGCGCTAAAATTCAAACACAAAGTATGGAGGAGCAAACTTTTAGTGCAACTTTAAAGGCCCTGGGGAAAGGCCAATGCATTGCAATTCTGAACTCAGAATCCAGGGAGGTTGAAACTGACCTTTTCTTCCCAACACTTTTTTTTCTCCTTTTTCTTTGAGAACTTTAAGGACTAAAGCAAGAAGGGAGTTGTACATCTATGTGGCTCATGAGGTTGCTTGTACCTTTGGTTTCCCCTTCATTGGAAAAGTATCCATTACCTACCCACAACTCTTCTTCTTTTATTTCCAACAAACTCCCATCATTTCCACTTTTTGAGCTTCTTGTAAAAATAGTTGGGAGTTTGGTTTCTAACAAATTTTTTGGAGTAATGCTCCAACTAGGGTTTTTGCAATTATGTTTGGATTTTCTAGTGAAGAGTTGTTACGACAACACTAATCTAATTTTGTACCCAATTGAGAAACACTAAGGCTTCGGCACTAATGTGTCAACTTAAGAATCTATAAACAAGCTTACAAAGCACAAAATGAGAATGCAAGATTAGTATCCATCCATAAGAACCTTAAACCCTAATCAATTGATCTTGTACTATGTCAATGCTTGAAATAAACCCTAGCCAAACATTACTTTGAGGATTTTAGTCATTGATTCCAACCAATTGTGGTGAGCAAGGAAAAGAAGACAAGAACAATATGTGGAAGCTAGAAGTTATGACCCCCTTGGGTAATGTTAGTTTAAACAAAATATTCAAAAAAATTCCATGTATGTTCATGAAGCAAAGATGTGGACATGCATTTCAACCGGTCAAAAGGTGTTTTGTTTTAACATGTATTAAACGTTAGGAACTTAATGGAGAAGTATCCAATATTGCAACACATGGGCAAGGAAAACAAACAAATGTGCGAAAGCTCATGCTCAATTGGATTTTCAGTTGATCACAAAAGCTTGAAAATTGGTGTTCCTAATGTGGAGAGAATTTTCACATGTCACTAGCTTGCAGAGCTTTGGCAAGAAATTGTGAACCTCAAAAATGAAGTTGACAAAGAAGAAGTAGCTAGACTGTTTAGTGAAGAGTTTCATACCCCAAGCCACATCTTTTTGTGTATTGAGAATGTGAGTGGTCTATAAATGCAAAATGGACACACTAAACTTTCGGTGGCTCTTGCAAAATTGGCAAGCATTGTTCCTATTCTAGTATGTCAAAATCTTATAAAATCTCAAGCATTCCAAAGTTGTTAAACTACCATATTCCCCTTTTTGATATCATAACAATGTTGTTTGGTTGTTTCATGGGCTTGTTAATGGTGTTTACTGATTTCAATTTCTTTTGAATTGAATATGACAAATGGATCATTTCATAATGAACTTGCCTGGGACTTTTCACATTCTACAAGAGTTTACAATTTGATCTGAATTATAATGATTTACAAATGTCACCTAAACATACAAATGTTTTAGAACCTTGAACCTTGATTGAGTGTGGAGGATGCAATGGGGAATGTTTTTATGTGTTTGTTAATGGATACACCATTGAAATCAACATCAACAAGAATTGCTCAAGTATGTTGAATGTTGGTAGTTGTGCAAGATTTTCCTCATGTGGGTGGGTGAAATTTTGTATGGTTTGCTTTCAGGTTGGGTGTGTCATGTTATGCAAGGATGGTGACAATTTTAGAGTTGTACCACCAAAGGCAACAAGAGCTTGGGCATCATGAATTTTTAATTGAAACCTTTCGCCCTTGGCGGCTCCAGTTTTGAAGGCCGCCACCAACTCACCAAAGTTGGGCCTACCCATCTTGAGGAGGACTTCCAATTGTTCTTGGGTGAATAGGACTCAGCTCCTTTGTTCCTCCTCACTTTCGAGCTCATCTCCGATCCTCCCGGGGCATCGGTTCCTCTCCCTAATAGATTCCGGCGGGGCTACTTGGTCTTCGACGCGCTCCTCCAACATGGAGTTTTGCAGTTGCTTGCGAGTCTTCTTGGGTGCCATCACCACTCCAAGAAGCAAGTCGAACTTCACGTTGAGCTCTGATACCACATGACGCGCTCCCAAGTCCCTTGTTGAACCCACTTGAGGGTTCAACTATGTGAAGTTGCGGAAAGTTGGGACTTGGGGGCCGCTCCCGACTTCCGGCACTAGAAAGGGGTAGAGGGGCATGCTAGAAGTCCTAGGATTAGACTAGGAAGATGGACTAGAAAATCAAGCTTGAATCTGCATCCAAAACCAACCACAAAAGGGTTAATTCACATTCGGGAACACCCTTGGGTGTTAGGACAAGCCACGGGCACTTTGACACACAATGTCGCAACCCTACTTTGGGTGAAGTGGGAGGATGAAACTCCCGCTCCCAAAGTTGGAGATTTGGAGTCCTCCGGGACTCCCGAACGTTTAGAGTTCGACAGCAGAGGCCAAAACACCTTACATTGGGGTGTTCTTGGTGTCATTGGAAAGGTCTTGAAGTGTAGATGCCCAAAATGCCCTCGCATTAGTCATTTGGACATCTGCAGCCCAATTATGGGCAAAAGAAAGGTCGGGAGTCAAATTAGCAGTTTGACTCCCGACCATTAAAATTCAGGAATCGGAAAGCTCTCGAAGAGAGATATAACTTTGGTTCAAACCTCGTCTTGATCAGACTTGGCAGTCAGGAGATATGAGCTCCCAAAGTCCCGAGACTCCAACCGGGATAGTTTCAGGACAATTTCAGGACTCCAACTTGGGAGTCCTAGGAAAAAGAGCCATTTGGATGTAGCCCCCACGGAGCGTTGCAAAGAATACTATATGGGGGAAGGTGGTGGCTTCCCTCGAGTCCGGGTCGTTGTGAGTCTTGTGTGTCAAAATGCCCGTGGCTTGTCCCAACACCTAAGGGTGTTCCTGAATGTGAACTAACCCTTTTGTGGTTGGTTTTGGATGCAAATTCAATCTTGATAATCTAGTCCCTCTTCCTAGTTTAATCCCGTGACTTCTAGCACACCCCTCTACCCCTTTCTAGTGCTGGAAGTCGGGAGCGCCTCCAAGTTCCATATTTCCACAATTCAACACACTTGGACCCTCAAGTGGGTTCAACAAAGAACTTAGGAGTGCGTCACACAAGACTCACCACGGCCCGAACTCGAGGGAAGTCACCACCTTCCCCCATATAGTATTCTCTGCAACGCTCCGCGGAGGCTACATCCAAATGTCTCTTTTTCCTAGGACTCCCAAGTTGGAGTCCCGAAATTGTCTCGAAATTGTCCCAGTTGGAGTCCTGGGACTTTGGGAGCTCATATCTCCTGATTGCCAAGTCTGATCAAGACGAGGTCTGAATCAAAGTTATAGCTCTCTTCGAGAGCTTTCCAACGCCATATAGCACTCTCGATTCGGATGTCGGGAAAAGGTCGATTCCCGACTTTTAATGGTCGGGAGTCAAACTGCCAGTTTGACTCCCGGCCTTTCTTTTGCCCATAACTTGGGCTGCAGATGTCCAAATGACCAATGCGAGGGCATTCTGGACATCTACACTTCAAGACCTTTCCAATGACACCAAGAACACCCCAATGCAAGGTGTTTTGGCCTCTGTTGTCGAACTCTAAATGTTCGGGAGTCTCGGAGGACTCCAAATCTCCAACTTTGGGAGTGGGAGTTTCATCCTCCCACTTCACCCAAAGTAGGGTTGCGACAGCATTTGTCAGAGCTTGGTGACATCCCCACATACATGAAGGTACAATAATGATGCAACTAGTCAGCTCACATTTGCGAAAAAACCTAAGAGATGACAATGAGCCGAGAGCCTTATAGCTTGTCGTCATCTTCTGCATTTAAAGAAAAAAACCAAGAGACAAAGCTCGTTGTCGTCGTTTGCACCTAAGAAAAAAACAAGGAGATGACGATCCGTTAAGGAAGCTCACCGTTATTTGTTACACTTGAGAAAAAAAACAAAAAAATGATGATGAGCCAGGGAGGCTCGTCGTTATTTACTACACTTGAAAAAAAATAAAGAAATGACGACTAGCCAAAAAGGCTCGCCGTCATCTACTCATTGTCATTTCTTTGTTTTTTTCTCAAGTGTAACAGATTATGACGAGCCTCCTGGCTTGTTGTCATCTTCTACACTTGATGAGGGAAAAAAACAAAGAAATGACAACAAGCCAGGGAGGCTCGCCATCATCTATTCGTGGTCATTTTTTTGTTTTTTTTCTAAGGTGTAGCAGATGATGATGAGCCTCCTAGCTCATCATCATCTTCTACACTTGATGAGGGAACAAAACAAATAAATGATGATGAGCCAAGGAGGCTCGCTATCATCTCTACATTTGAAAAAAAAAAAAAAAACAAATGAGGACGAGCCTCTGGCTTGTCGTCATCTTTTACACCTAAGAATTTTTTTTAAAAATGACGATGAACCAAGAGGCTTGTTGTCATCTTCTGCACTTGAGAAAAAAAACAAAGAAATGACAACAAGCGAGGGAGGCTCGTCGTCATCTGCTACATTTGATTAAAAAAAAAAGATGACTATGAGCTTATTAGCTTATTGTCATCTTCTACACTTGAGGAGGGAAAAAAACAAAGAGATGACGAGGAGCTAGGGAGGCTTGTTGTCATCTACTACATCTGAGGAAAAAAAATGGATGAGGATGAGCCTTTAACTCGTTATCATCTTTTACACCCAAGGAAAAATTAAATAAAAAATGATGATGAGCTAGGAGGCTCATCATCATCTTCTACACTTAACGAAAAACCAAAAGACTTGTTCTCTCCCTACATTTTTCAACTTACTTGCCATAGATGCATGAGTTTTGGAGGATTGTTTTCCACAACACCACTTCAACAACATCTTCTGCAGCACCGCTTCAACACCGCTTTTGCAACATCATCTTTTGTAGCATTGTTTCAACAATACCTTTGCAACATTGTCTTTTGCAACAACATTTCAACATTGTTTCTATAGCATCGTCTTCTGCAACATTGCTTCTATTCTTGAGTGGTGACGAGGTTTAGGGTTTTTGGTGGGTTGGAGGTAGGTAGTTGGGGTTTGAAATGCTTGGGCAATTGAATAGATTTTTTTTATGGGTAGCCTTGAAGTAAGTGAGGGAATTTCTTTTTTGATCCAACTTCAATGCCTGCAAATCCAATAATTAGGATGAACTTGAGTTCATCCCAAACAAAACTGGTGCAATCATGGGGGTTGGGTCACTTCAGCCCTAAAGTACTTGGAAAGTTTCCATCTTCTCAATAAGTAGGGTGTTACTTGCAAGGGGTATTAGCCCATGCCAAAAATGGTGATGAATGTTTTTGAAAAAAAAAAATTCATGCAAGCAATAGGAAGGCCCAAGCATCAACTCAAGGTGGCTTGTTTTTTTTCCTTTTAAGTTTGAGGGGGGGAGGGGAGGGGACAAGGATTTTTTCATTTTCCCTATTCCCAATTGTTCTCTTCGAGTTCCCAATGGGTTTCTATCAAGTTCTCAATGCGTTCCTTAACATGTTTTCCATATGCTTTGGCAAATGTTGTCCTTCACCTGCATAGGTGGGCCAAAGGGGAAAAACTTTATACTTCAAAATAGAACCTTCTTTTGTTTGGGGGAGTCTACATGGTTTCATTTTTTGGAGTGATGGGCCAATCAAATTGGCTTGTTGGAACAAAACAAAATTGAACTTGGGAAGCACCTCATCTCCATAAATCATCTATTTTTCAAGAACATCTCCAATTGTGTTTAATAGGTAACTTTGCAAAAATATTTCACATAAATATTTAGATGTGAGAAAATAGTTTTAGTTTTTTTTTCCAACCTTACCCATAAAACTAAAATTGGGATTACAAACAAGTGGCATACTACTAATAGTAGACCACCTAGACCAATCACTTTAATTGGGCAATCAAAAACAAGCACATGAGTCAAATCCTATTTCTTACACTCTTCTCTGACAGGTGTTATGTTTTGCCTTGCCCTTTACTAGCCTCAACAAAGGTTTCGAAAGTGCTAAGTCACAACAATAATGCCAAGCTAAATGTATGTTTTGAGTTTTTTTCACACAATTTTAATTTGGAGGGTCACATCCTGACTAGCATTACAATTAGTTGGCTAGAGTAAACTAGCACTCATTGAACACCAATTGTTGATTTTGTTCATGGGATGGGCTGCATTTTTTAATCTAACTTCAATCATTCAACTTTTTTCGGTTTTTATCAATTAGGTTTTTTTCTAGGGTTGTTTTTTTCACAACCCTGACCTTCATACTACCTTCCCACTTAACTGCCCTACTAACTTAGCTATCTTATTGACATAGATACCAAGATTGTTTTTAATCAAAATATGGAGAGTGCCAAAAATGTTACTTTGAATTAGACAATGGAACATATTTTGTTATAAGTAAATTTTGAAGGGAGAAATTTTAGGTTACATTTTTTTTAAATAAATAACATTTGGGCAATTGAATGTTTTTCAATGAAGCCTAAATGGCTATTTAAATTTCATAGCTATCATACATTTGGTGACTACTTAAATTCCCATTCAGCAATTTTGGCCATATTTAAATTGTGTTTTTTTAGCTGTTACAATGCAACAAATCTCCCTTGGGGGAATTAAACCCTGACCACAAAGGGTTTTTCCCACTACTACAAGGGAGTCCTACACCCATAAAACCCTAAAATCCACCTCCCAACTTTCAAACAACCAAGCCCAACACCCAAATCAAATCAACAAGCTTCTTAACATACATAATTTTATAACCTCAACAAAAACCTCCAAAACTAAAAATCAAATTTACAATTGAACTTAATACATCATTGTCACCTCCTTCCATAATGCAATTGCATCATCATATGGGAAGTTAAACAATGTGAAAAATTTCGAATTAAACATCCTAACACACAACTCCAAGTGGGTTGTTAACTAGTTTCTAAGCTTATTTTTCATGAAAGAGAGATATTGTTTAATGTTTTTTCATCCTCAATAGACCCCAACACCTAAACCATCGTAATCTCCACCAATTTGTTCTACTCACTAAGTTTTTCACTCAAAATGGAAGAAGAATTAATCTTCATCCATAATCTAGTCACTAGATTCAACTTTGAATGTTCAGTCATTGCCCTTTTAGCATTATGGGACATAGTGAACCTGAAACAAAAGGATTGCACATCAAACATATGTGAATCCAAAAGAGGGGGTACCATAATCCCATCAATGGTCCTATGAACATCACAAAATGTAGATTTGATAACATTTAAATGTAAAAGGAATGATCTCTTTACAATAGTAGTGTACCAATATTGGAGGTACATGATTCCAAGAGCCATCATGACTTCTTGCTCTAGAAACCACTGTTGTAACTCAAAAATTAAGGTTTGGGTTGCCTCAATGCAACAATTTTTCACAATAGTAGTGGTTCTACTAAAATCCTTTTCATGAACCTTCATCCAAAACCCATCAACTTGGTTTCGAATGTGGATAGCAAAGACATTTCCACCAATATTAAAACTAAGAAAAGTTTGGGGCTCAACAAAATATGAACATCACTAGATTGACAAAACATCATTGAGCTACTATAATAATTTGGTGAGATCATCAAATAATGGATCATCAAAACTGGAAAATGGACCAATACAAAGGTGAAAAAAATCAACCTTGACAAGATTTATTGCATCCAAAATGTCCATGATAAACGCACCCCAACATTGGGCATATTTAATGACATAATGGACCACTTCCAAAATTGGCATAACATATGGCAAACCTAGGATTACGTCTAAGTCACACAACAATTCAAAGTTGTCACAAGCAGATTTGTTTTTCTCACAATCAGAATGCATCTTCACAACCAAAGACTTATAATGTGCCAATATACGTTTCAAAGGGCTCAACATGGAAATCCAATGAGTCTTCACATTCTTCAACAATTTTAGCCCTTTAGTTTCTAAAGTTTCTACAAGCTTAATGAACTCTAAGAACTTTTTAAGGTTGTATGCAAAAAATGAATACAAGGATTACACATGAACTCAATGTGAGACACCAAAGGCAATTTGGACAAAACAACAACTTCTAGATTGGTTATATGTGTAATGTAATGCACACCAATAAAAAAAAAAGAATAATACGATATTTCAATTAAGAAGTTACCCTAGTTTAATGTCCTTGGAACACAAAATTTCCATCACAACCAAGACATACCCGCCATGAAGCAAGTTCTTCAATTGAAACACCTTCGGATTGAAGTGATATTATCCATTGTCGGTTGTTTAATGTAGTCACCTAGTTTGCATTCACAAAAAAATAGTCAGTAGTTTGCACAATAGCCCTCATTAGTAGAAAATTTGGGTTTTACAACTATCGTTTGCAACTAAAATTCAGTTACATCTAACACATGCAACTGTAAATTTGTGTAGTTGCCTAAAACAAGTTGCACATGACATTCAATTGCATGTGACACTACGTAGGCAACATGTGTATGTAATGTTAATATACATTTTCATCCATACATACCAATCCAATTGTAGTTGCACCTTATGTGCAACTCTTTTAGTAGCTAATCAAAATATGACATGTGTTTAAAAATTGGACAACTAGCTTGTGGACATGTGTCACTATTTAATTGTTTTTGTGTTTTCAAAATTAAAAATTCATTGGATTAATCTCAATCATTAAATTTTCTTCCACTAGGATGATGACATGTGGCACACCATGGAACATTCATTAACCATTTCACACATGTTCATTTTTAACACCAATTATATGGTGACACATGGCAATCAAGGCCCACCTATTTTTTATTTTTTAAATATTAATTGATGAAATCTAAATCGTCCGATTTATGGTTATTAAGATGTTGACACATGGTGCCTAGGTAGGTAAGTAATTATTAAACCCTATTAGGTAGGTACACTTACTTCAGTTTGTAAGTAGGTTGAGAAGTAGCTAGGCTTAGGCTATGTATGTAGGTTTAGAGTAATCTGATTTTATTTTTAGGTTTCACCATTTCATAAAAATCAAGTTTTTTTATTCACTCATCCCCAATGGCACTTGGTAATTGGCTATTACATAGCTATTGCTTCTATTTATATACTAAGCCAAATAGAACTGGAAGCCAAAGGATATGGATTAAAAATTTCCATTGCAAACTTGATGAACCAACTTAGTTGCACATTAGATGCAACTACTATATTAGGGTATACCAGCCAAGGGAAGGCTCTATTGCTTCTCATGTCCATAAAAAACTCGAAGCTTCCTCTTGGCACATCTAACACACTAAGAATTGTCAAAAACAAATTAAAAATGAGAAAGTTATGGCCCCCTAAAGTAAAGGGGGTCAAGAACTTTAAAAAAAACCCATTAAACACTACAAAGGCCAGCTTTTAAACACCCAAAAAGTTCCTTTTATGTTTCTTTGTTGCTATTAGAGTTCCAATGTGATTTGTAAAACTTTAGGTGGCATTCCTATAACACTTTAAATTGTTTAAAATGAATAGGAAATAAAAAAGTTATGAGCTTTGAAAGTAGGAGGGGTTTCAAAGAAAAAAATATGTTTTGCACCTTGGAAAGCTTTGTTTTTTTTTCTTCTTGTTAATTTTTTATTACTCCTTCTGTTTTGCACTTCAAAGATAATTATAGGATTTTTTTTTAATAATTATGATTATTTAATGAAAATATGATTTTAATATTATTGTCTTACTTAAACTAGTAATTAACTTAAGATGTTTATGTACTAGTAGATTAATTAATGTAGCCTATTTACATTACATTTTAACATAAATAATAAATTTATAACTTATAATACTTATTGAGTATATATATAATTGATTATCATTATAATTATATTAAATTCTAATATTATCATATTAATTGATTTAAATTTTTTTGTTTAATCAAATTTACATTTTCTAAAAAAAATTCCAAATAAAATTTGAAAACTTGCAATACATATTTAAATTATGGTTTAATTTAACATAATTAAATTTAGCTATAAATATTTTAACCTAATTTAATTTAGTTGTAATTAGTTTGGCCTAATTTGATTTAACCATATTTATTTTATCGTAAATTAATTTAGCCATAATTAATTTAATTTAATAAATTTAGCCATGGTTATTTTAACCTAAGTTAATTTAGGCTAGCATGGGTTTAACCTTAGTACTAGAGGTCCATAATATTATTATATATAACCTATTTAAATATATTGAATATAATAATTTAAGTATGTATAAGTTTAGGCCATTATTTTTATGACATGTGTCCATGTTGTACACATTTAGTTGTATGTTAGATGCAGACACAACTATATGGCCAAAAAATTATACAATACCAAATTTGTAGTTGCAAACATGATTGAAATAATTGTAAACGACAGCTAGTTGCATGCCAATTGCATAGTGACTAGTTACAAATGATAGGATTTCTAGTAGTGCCTAATGAATGTAAGAACAACATCATGCATTGCCTTAGCCATTTTCCACCCACTCCCATATGTCCAATGTTTTTTAGGGTCATTTTTTACTTTTAGGATGGAAAACAACTCTTGAGAACTTCACATTTGCACATTAGACTACCATGGCTCAAAAAGTGAAAATTTGTTGTAAACTATACAATTTTTCTTTCTAGATGAAAGATGAACATCAAACTGCAATTAATTTAGAATTGTTTCAATATGTCTACCTACATAAAGCCTCTCGTTTTTTGCATGTAGATTCTTTATACCAATCCCCAACAACAATTCCAATAGAACCAACAATTGTTTTTTTCCAACCAACATGTTTATGCAAAGTATCCAACTTCGATGACAAGAACTTACCCTTTCCTTCAACATTTGAACATATCATGCATTTCACTAATGATATTTAAAAATCCTCTCCCAAAACCAATTATGCCCGAGGAAACTTGGTTGCCTAAGAATCTTGGAAAATCTAAAACTTATCATAAGACCTTTTAGGTTTCTTGGTTGGAAGTTCATGTGCACTAGGATTGGAAGGCTAAAAAACAACTAACAACGCATGTGGAGGAACATGAGATGTTGACGAGCTTGCCATGCTAGTATTTTACTAACCTTGACCAAAAAGAAAAGTGGGTCCAAATTCTTTAAGGTGTACCAAAATCTTATCACAATGTCATTTTTTTTTAACCTAGTCCTTTTTAACCATGTAAAGTCACATTTATGGATGATTATGATGGAATTTAAAATTGTAATGGTCAAAACTATAGTCCTTCTAAATTTTTTGACAACTTTTGATTCATTAATTTTTATGAGGATCAAAATATAGGGCAAAAAAGACTATAGTAAAGCCTAGGCCCTTTTTGTCCTATGTGGTACACCTTAAAGGATTTTCACCAAAGTTTGAATTGAAAATTTGCAAGAAGCTTCAATTGGTGTCATTATGACAAACAACTTGAACAAAGAAAACAAATTGAAGAAGATTAGAAGCCAAAGCATGCAAATGAATTGGAAACATGCATAATCAAAAAATAAATTTCAAACTATAATATGAACCAAAAAAAGGAAAGAGGAGGTCAAAGCTATAATCATTGTGGATTACATAACTTCAAGAATCAAAAGTTTGGTTCTAGAGCTCGAATTCATCACCTTGAAGATTGAATGCTATGACCTTGATAGACGATTTCAAGAATTGTGTAGATTTTAAAAGAGTTGTAAAAGCCTTGAAAGAATTCCTTCAAGTTCATTGATCGCTCCATCCTCGTGAGTCGTGAGCAACGATTCTTGTAACAACAAGATCCTACCACCACTAAGTTTCTTTGCACAAGGCACATTGCACATTCAAAACAAGCAAGAATATTTTCATGCCACCAATTCTAATAGTCCATTGTATAAACTCTTCTCTTAAATTTTTTGATCATTAGTAATTAATCACAACCGTTGGAGCTTTTTTGGAGGAGCAATACTAAGCTAACCACTAAATCCTCAAAGCAACCCAACAAATTCAACGATCATATTTTACGATCTCCAAAAAGGGATGGTCAAGATTTGGTGATAAACAAAAAGTTTAAAGTGCCCTGAAGACAAAACTGAAAAACCCTAAAGGTGCAAATGGCAATGGATGTTTATAGTCAAACAACTTTTACCAATGATGGACAAAGATGGGAGATTGATGTTTTAGTGCACATGATGTTGTAGATGGGTTGTTTTAGGCAAACTCCATTTATTTATTTATTTATTTCCTTCATATCAAATCACATGTGTGGATTGTGTGTTGCCTTTTGGTTATAAATTGTTAAGAAACAAAACCCTAATAGATATTTTATTAAACTACATCTTGCCCCTACCTACCTATTGCCTTCTATTTTTTCATTGGTTAAATTTTTACTCTCTAACCAAAAGCCTTTATTTTTTCTTTGCTAAACCTTTGTTTTTTGGGAATTTTTTAAAAAAATTATGGTTAAACCTCTATATATTTTTCAACAATTTGTTTTTCCTTGGCAAAATTTTTATCTTTTCCTAGCTAAACTTTTATATCTTGATTAAAATAAATTTACTTCCAAGCTAAACATTAATTTTCAACATAACCTTTTAACTTTCTAGCTAAACATGTATTTATTAGCAAAGCCTTTTTATTTATTGTTAACCTTTATTTGGGTGCAAACAAATCAAACGAACCAATGGCGTTGCTTTAGAAAAGGATTGGCAATTACATAATTGATTAACACAACAATGGACATTTCAAGACTTATATGTAAGTATTGTAGAGTTGGCCAAAAAAAATAGTGAAGAATTTGGGAACACAATGTGAGTATTGTGAAGTGGCAATGTTGCAAAATGTAGTTTACCAATTACTGAGTATTACATGGTTGGTAAAAAAAACCAATGAAAATTTGGGAGGTTGATGCAGGTATTATGGGGTGAAAACATTATAGAATGCAATATGAAATACTCATAAACTTGACATTCAAAAATTGATTAAGATCTTTTGGAAACCATTCACATATCATTGATTAACATAATACCAAATAGCATACATTAACCTCTCGTTTTAATGTACATGTAAACCACATGCAATATGCACCAAACCATAAGAATTGTGTGAAAAAAATGCAAACCAACAAGTCTCTGTTACTACAAAAAGAAAAATAATGACATGTTATTCCTTCTTCACAAAAGGACCCTTTCTATCACCAGCCTCTTCATTTATAATATCATGAACTTGGTGATAAATTGTAATTACTTTGATTGCCTTTGTAACATGGTGATACGTGTACAATTGTTAGTGCTAAATGTGAAAACAAATTATGTTGATCACAAACTCATCCTCGATGGTTCTACACAATCTAATTTATAAATACATACATGCATTAGTAAATTAAAGTTTCAAGGTTTTTCTAAAATTTTAAAAAAAAGACACACACAAACATTAAAAAAACAAAAGATATATATAGAAAGAGAAGTAAGGAGAAAAAGAAGAATTTAAAAAAAAAAACATTAATGACGAATTGGAGCAAGGAGAAAGAGGAAAAAAAAACAGCAAGAAGAAAAAAATCAAGAAAAAATAAAAGAAAAAACAACCAAGAAGGAAAAAAAAAGAAAACCAAGACAGGAAACGTAAGTTGTGAGAGTGGGGGAAAATAATGGCAATGAAAAAGTGGCAAATGTTTTTTAAAAAGTAAAGCTTCATCCAACCAACGGAACCCACAACAAGTTCTGTTGGATTGGTGCATTGGTGGGTGCTGGTTCACTCCAGCCCAGTTAGTTGCTTTGTATGCTTTCTTTGTTTGTGAGGGGAGATCTCGTAAACTACAATGCACCCCACTGCATTCTTGGTACTGCTGCAAAGCCTTGGATGAGTAGGGGGTGCACAAGGCGATTTGTTCATGCAAGAATGATTGAATATTGAACAATTCGTTGAAAATTCAATAAAACAAAAACTAATTTTTTGAGGGAAATTGGCACAAGCTATTGGTATTGCCAGAAAGCTTTGATGAGAGAGATTTCTTGGAGGGGATTTCATAATTTTTAGACATAAGGTAAGGAAGATATTGAATTTTGAGTAATTTTTGTCATCAGAATTTTTATTTTTATTTTAAAAATCAAAATTGCATTCTATCATCAGGCCCATGTTTACACTTGGAACAGCTACATAATCATGTTCACACCAGTCTTGATCAGGTCTTACTTTTCAAGAGAACGTCTTGCCTTGATTTCAACTTTTGAAAAAAAATTGAGAGGTCCCCATTCCACTTAGATGATTTAAAGTTTTGTTTTGAATTAACCTCCAGTCTAATTCCAGAGCAAGTTCTCTTTCAAGACTCTCAATTCTCATTCTCCTAAAATTCTTAAGTAGGTCTACTTCCAAACTGGATCCAGTTTAACCTATCTATATCCATATACCAAAACTGTTTTTTTTCTAAGTACTTGCAGTCTACCATCAATAATGCGTCTAACCATATATCAACCACATGCCTGATTCCACCCCCAAATTACTATTCCAAAAAATCTACACTTCAATCATTTTCTCTAAACTAACAACACATCTCAACCCAGTAAGAATTGCTTTCATTGAAATTAAGATTTTAAATTTAATTTTTGAAGTTTCTTAAAACTTCAAAAATTAAAACCTGTACAAAACAAGTTTTGGGGCCAGTTCTGGTACTAGCTGGAAGTTGATTTTCAATTCCAGTTCTGATCAATCTACACGTAGGCCAACAATCTACAATTTGGCTCACACATTAGTGGTATTTAACAGTGTTGTGCCACTCTTTTGTTTTAAGAGAACTTCCAGTCCTAGGTTTGATAAGTTTAAACTTGAAGATTTTCCATGTGCAGGTTTGAGCCCGGTTCATCTCATTTTTAAACCTTGCAATTCTAATTCTACCACATTTTTTCAAATTCAAGAACCTTGGGGGCCTAGTTCAAAAATCAAGCCTGGTTCTATGTACACATTACACACTGCTCTATAGTTGGGACAATAGCTTATGAGAACAGTCAAATTTTCGAATGGACTTGCACTCCACCTCCCATCTTCAAATCATAGGTTTTGGAATAAGTTGACAGCCCCTAGGTGCAAGTACAGCCTTAGCCATAGTGCTACCACTTTGGCCATCAAATGACACCCAAGAACTCCTTTGCAAAACAACTCACACACCACTTGGCAGACAAACATATGCAAGGAGTGTCAATACTTGCAAGCATTGTACAAACATCCAATAAGACTCATGCTCAAAACCCCACTGTCTGTTTCCACCATATGTTGCCATTCTGCAGTCTGGTCTTAGTTTCTCTATCGAAGTCTTGTGGAAAACCTTGAGCTCCTAAGCATCTCACTTCTGCACAAGTAGTCCATAGCCAATCATTGGGAGTTAAGAAAACCATAATAAATGTAAGTAGATATATTAATTTGATTGATTGATCTATTTATTGCCTGGCTGCATCAGTTTTGGAAACAGACCATTAGGTATTGTAAGTGCCCTCCCAAAATGCAAAGAAACAGTTGCAGCAAAACATGGCATAGCACTTCTCTACACAAATAGTACACTCTGAGGGCCATATGAGCTGTGCTATGATCACAACATGAATCACCCATACGCATGAGCCAGATAGTCCTGGGCTTTGGCTACCTGCATATTTTGTGAGCATTCTGCCAATGGACATGGCAAAAACCTCTCATGCAATTCCTGGGATGATGGATATACCTGATTATGAAGACAATATTGTTCAGCCAAATTCAGAGGGCCATGAACAGCAGCAAACCTTGGAGTAGGGAAGTGTATGAGTGAACTCATCGCTGCACTTCTCCTATATCAACTTCTTGGTAGCAACTATTTCACCAGAAAGCAGGAAACTGCAGAAAAAAAAAAACCTTGACTTTCACAATTCACCTGCTGTGAAGGGGTATCTTACAATTCAAAACAGCGAAGTAAAATTCATAAGAAACTCACAATCATGACTTGTGTGCGTGTTCCCTCATTGTGTCAATTACAAGGACAAGTTTTGAATCAAATTCAATGCTGCAAAATAGTCTGTACAAAGGTCTGTTAAATTCCAGTTCCACCTAAGAACACTTGAAATTTGGACTTGACAGCTTACAGAATTATGCAATTGATTTGTTGACAGAGCATTACCTTATTAATATCACGAAGATTGAAAAGAAGCCTCCAAAACTGTGAATACATACCAGTCAGCTGCAAATTGATCTGCCATAATTTGACAGAATCCAGCAACCTGCACCAAGCAAAGATTTTCATCTAACCTATCATTTATTCCCTGTTCAGAAGTGATAAATGATAAACCTAGCAAACCCTGATAGACTCAACATTCTTGCAAGTACTCATCCTACAGCCAAGACAACAGCATCCTTGTACAACTGCTTATATATGCTGGAAAAAGTATGGATTTGGCAACAGATCCCTCTTGCACACAGCTACAACCCAGGACCAAAAGCTACCGAGTGAAGGACATAAATCTGGGGTAGAAAATGAGCTAGAGTACCTTTACTCTGTAAAACTTTGTTCTTAGGAAATGATGGAGCAATCCCTGAGAATAATCTCAAGAGTCTGCAGTTAGCAACAGCTTTTCAAGGTAAGTGCCTGCTGGTTGTTCAAGAGCTCCAAAAGTAGACAACCAAAATTTGACAAGATATCTCCTCACATCCTATGAAACAAACATCCAGAAATTCATGTCACCTCAGCATAAACAGATTGACAAAAACAGTAAAGGAGGTCATCCAATATAACAAAAAGAATAAAATAAGTACTAGTTGCAGACGCAAACAGAAAATGCAGAACCCTAACCCTAACCCTAACCCTAACCTGCTAAGTAACAAACAAAAAAAACTATATGTATGGGATTGCAGACAAAACTCCACAACAGTTCTTTAAGAGTAACCATTTCTGTCATTTCCAACAAAACCAATTTTACTAACATGAGAAGAACAAGTATGGCTTTAAACTTAGGTGCCCATCACTTCACAATGTCAAAAACCCTCTCTAGAACCCTGCCTCACTTTATGTTGTGGTAACAAGATTACCTCAAATGCATAACAAGAGGGGGATGGTGCATCCCCTGTTTGTCTAGCACATCCAACAACTCCTGCAGTGCTCCATCATTACACATACGATTGAAGATCACTGATAGGATTTGTACAATATTATCAGCCTGCTTTGCAATTACAGATGTAGAGCTCTTCATCCTCCCAACATTGGTTGAGAGAAGCTCAAACGTTGTTGTCAACATTGTCCTCATCACCATTCTCCATGAAGTGAACCACTGGAGATAGGACCTAATCAAGCATGGCAGTGACTAGTTCTCCCAGTCCCAGTGATTCTACTGAAGCCCCATTCAGACCCATTTCCTGGCTACATCCCAGAACCTTTGTCGCTATTCCAAACTACAAGACTCTTTTTCATGCCAATGACCTCAAGGGAAGTTGCTGTTGGAACTCATACAAATAGGAAAAGATCGAGGTGTTGCATGCAAGCAACAGACAAGATTACTCTTACCTACAACTTCTAATATTTTACAAATAAACACGAGTATCTATGTTGTCAACTAAGAAGTCAAATAAACAATGGAGGGGATGTAAGGCATATGTACTTAAGGGGAACAATTCAGGACATTAACAAAAAACATCTCTAAAGAGATTTGCAACTTCTCTTTAAGATTAGTACTGTGGAGCATGTTTCTTATTTGAGAAGGAATCCCAAAATGAGCACTCTTTGCAAATTCCTCAAAGTGATGCCCATAGGCATCATAGAACTTATCAAGTTCAGATGAGTAGTTGGTGTGTGAGAAGTCATTGTGGGTCCATCCCTTGCAGTGAAGAGCTTTACAATAAAGAATCACAGCTGCTACTCTGATGCTGAAGTGGAGATACTTCCCATCAGCAATTGAAAATGGAGTTGCACCACTTTCACGCGATTCCCATGAGGCAAGCTTTCTGAACATTGCAATCTCCATCATTTTGGGTACGTGAAATATCTCACACAAGCACCTGGTGGTGAAGATGCCAGATTTTGTCAAGCTAGAACTCTTTGACAATGTGGTGTATGCTGTGATTGGAATATTGATTCCATGTTTGCCCAGTGATGCTGCTGTTTTGTAAATGAGTTCAGCTGAGTGATCAATGTTGACCATTGTGTTGATTACCTCACTGCAAACCCATAGAGCCTTGTGATCTAATCGCTGTAGTTGTCGGATCATTTGCAGATCTTTGGTAATCATGTCATCACTGCTCAGACTCCTCTTCAATGGGAGTACTATAAAATGTTCTGGTAATGCTTGCGCATTTGGGAAGACGAAACCACGCCGGTTTAAAAAGTTCCTTTGCAAAAGTCTCTCACCTGTCAGGTCTGTATCACTGCTGGTATTCACTGCCTGGATTGGAAGCCCATAGACTGACAATATTGGCTTCAAGGAATGTAAGAATTTGGAATAGATACTTTCATCCACAGAGTACAAAATCCACACACCATGGATCCTGTTGCTCCTGTTCAATGTGTCCATGGGTTGTTGGCCATCCTCATGCTGGTCCCAATCTTCCCTCAACGACACTGCCCATTTTGGAAGGCATGATGAGAAGGTCCAGCTTGCATTCCTCTCGCTCAAAAATTTGTTAATGCTTTCCAGCTGCCCACTGTCACCAATACCATTGCTTACATGGATGCAAAGTGGAAGAGCAGGATGCTTCCACTCCTTGTTGATGTCCATGGCCTCTGAATCCAGATCAAGGAGATTGGGTCCGATACTGCCCAACACATTTTGGTGCATATTGCAAAGTTCTGCCATGAAGGTTGTCTTTGAGAGTGACTTTGTAGGACTCCCTAGTATCACCAGGACTCTGGTGAAGGTCTCAGAGACATGATCACTCTCAACTGCTGCAGCAGCAAGAAATGCTTCGTACAGGGACCTCCTTTTATGCTGCTGTTTATCCCAAACACCTCACAATACACATCAGTGTTGGATCTTGTTGAATTAGGCTAAGGCCATTATATAAGATAGACTAGCAATGAGATCAAGCTCAGTAGACAACAACATCAGACCACAACTTTCAGATGATTGAACATTGTGAGGTAAGTAGCATTGAAGGCTTTTACTACTGTTTATATTTGCCCTTGTCAATTTCCTTGTATACGGACTAGCTTAGCAACAAAAGCCCCAACTCCTCAAAAACTGTTGAGTTCAAGACAAGAGGAAGCAGTCAAGAAATGCAAAACACATGCACCTCCATAGGAGAAACTGATGTAGGAGACTGTAGTGCTGGAACCAGCTGCTCGCCCCCTGGCCATCATAAACAAACCCAAAGCACAAGTCAATCCCCAAGGACTCCATGCAGGTCCTGTTATCATTTGAAAGGTCTTGAAGGAGTAGTTCCAGTTGCTCCTACCAGTACTTACAAGGCAACAAATACAAATTTCCATGGTGGGTGACAGAATAAGTAGAAACAGGAAGATGATGAGAAATGAAGAAGAATACAAGTCTGAAATGGCAGAAAACTCTGGAACAGGACATTGCCAAATCTTGAGTACTGCAGCAGGCCAGCAACCGAAGTTGCTTGAGGAGGCTTGACAGGGTTTTAAGCATGAGCATCACAAACTGAATTGGCAAGAAGCTTAAAGGTCCTGAATCAGGTTGGGAGCACACTGGTAAGAGCTGTGATCCAACCAGGACCTTGATTGTTGATGTTCATAACTTGAGACATCTGATCAAGAAGTCGGGGGTGGAAATTGTGTACATACCAACCATGAGACTGGCTTTGAGATGCCTGAGCTCCACACAAATTTCTGAGAATTTTGGTCTCTTGCTAGCTTCAGCATCCCAGCATCTCTGTATGAGGGACACAAGACGTGGAGGCACCGAAGCAGGCAATTGTGGCCTCAAGCCATCTTTGACCCTCTCACGTAGATTACTTAGCCTCTCCCGCAATTCGTGGAATGGCGAATCCCCTGTGAGAATTTCGGAGCACGTAATAGCGAAGCTATACACATCCACCATGAATGGGTAACGTAATTCTTGTGGCGTCGGCTCAGAAGACTCGCGTTGATCAGAAGAAGTAAGCAGCTCAGGAGCCATCCATCGCGTTGTTCCCACGTTCTGGGTTTGCAAAGAGTAAGTTGCACTCGCGGCTTTGATTTTCGCTAGACCGAAGTCTGCGACTTTGACGCGTAAATAGCCTTTTCCGGAGCAGTCGACAGGATCGACCAAAATGTTGGAAGATTTGAGGTCGCGATGTACGATCTGTTTGTCATGTAAGTACTGCATTCCTTCAGCGATTTGCAGCATGATATCCACTGCAATGTCAAGCTCAAATGGTAGCGTTTCATCACACCGCGGATGATTCATGTATTTGTGAAGGTCTCCAGACATGAGTTCCATGACGAGATTGCAGCTGTGTCGCTTGTCGGTGAAAAAGCCAAACACCCGCACGATCTGAGGGTGAGAGAGACCTGCTGAGATTTCGGTTTCATGCGTGACGATCCCGTCAACAGTTTTCACGGCGACTTTTTGACCTAGCCAACTCGCTTCAAACACATCACAAAAACCTCCCCTTCCGATTTGTCTGAAGGACTTCAACTGTGCTGATTCTATACTCGGCAACTTCAAGCTGGCTCCTTTCTTCTCGTTTGAATCAAAAGTCGAAGATTCCTGAGCAGGATCCAATTCCAACATGTTTGCTATAAGCTGCTGCTCTTGTTCATCCTCATTTCTTCTGCGACACTCCTCCAATAGCCTTGTCCTCAAGCTCCTGTGATCTTCCAAAACAGCCTCCTTCAACATATCGCGGATCGCTTTCATCTTACTTTCGTACTCTTCCACGGTACTGAACCCTTCGATCATGATCTTGCGCCGAAGATTGCTTGAAGAAGTATCGGTTGTAGCATCCGAGGTGACGATGTGGATCACGGCAGCACACCACTCCAGTCGAAAAAAAGAAGCGGCAAAGCTTTCAGTGTTAATTAGTAGCTTGACTGCCGCAATATTGAGCTGGTCCTTGTTGCAGCAAGCTCGTACGAGTTCTTCTGCCTCCCTGGTCACGCGGTAAAGCTCCTGGAGAGCTCCTTTGCATTGCTGCTTGCAGAAGAGAGATTGTTTCCATGGAAGTAGAGAATGGATATCAGCGCGTACAGTCTTCAATGTCTCCTCAAGCTTCTCCGTCAAGAGACGACACTGATTCTGGTTGACTTGCACCGATTTCTTTTTTTTCCGCAGTTTCTTCACCTCATCCCACGAGAGCTGGAAGTAATTAATATCCGCCATTGACACGTTCAATCTCAAGATCTGCCGCCTCAAGTGCTAATCCCAAAAACTGATTGGATTCTCTGATCTTCACTCCAGTAGATATGCAAAGAACGTGAATTCTCTCCCTGCCTCTGCAGCATTCTCTTTGTGTATTATTTGCAACCCAACATGTTCTTGCACACACGAGTACTTACTGCTAGAAACCTAACCTCGACATCTCTTCTGCATCTTCAGGTCCTTGTTCAACCGATACGTTCAAACAAACCCTAACGAAATACAAGCTTCATCACTTGCGCAACATGAACGGACCTCACCAAGTACTTTGACCACAATTGACCGAAGTCCTAAACTTCTTAGCCTACAACAGACTATGAAGCATATGCATCCACGGCACAAAGACTGAAGATTTTTAACACACAAATCTCACGCAAACTGAAGATAAACTTGCACACGCAATCTGTTGAAATCCGCCAGACCACTCCTCCTGAGCGCGTGAAACGCTGGATTGTCGTGCAAACCATATGAGATAAAGTGCGGTGCTACTTATTGGGAACAACTTTGGGAACATCTGGGAAATTTGAGGAACGAGGGTTTGTTTTAAGGATGCTGTAATGTAGCCAAAGTGATGATCATCCATAAAATAATTTAGCCCAAAATTCTCTTCATTCTACAAATGAAAGTGGAAAAAAAAAACGAAATCCTTCTATTTTCTTGGCTACCTACTGGAACTGATCATAAGGAAAAACTTCAAAATCTGGCGAATTTGGGTCATTTTTTCCACGAAAAATCCTTTGTATAGATTAAAATCATATTTTTCAGGTCCAGGTAAAAAAAACACTGTGAGGACCATTGTTGAGAACTTTACATTGGAAACATATTGGGAACAGTCATGTTATTGTAACATTTGAACACAATGTATTGGGAACACATTTGTATATCGAAATCGAAAGTCTCCCCAAAGTCTACCGAAAGTCTCCCTCCTCCTTTGCTCACCCCTCCTACAGACTGCCTCCCCCAGGAAAATCAACTGGGCCTCTGGAGTGCATCCTGCCTCAGGCAGGCTGTGTCGGAGTTGCTTTCCTTGGCTATTTTTCTCACCATCGTCGGCATTGTCTACCGATTGATAGGGACTAGGGACATGAATTGTGGGGACACAGTTTGGTCACTAAAGACAGAATGGAAGTAGCCGAGTATTTCCCTCTTTTCTCACAAGGGCGGCGCCAGGCCCCGGGTAGTTGGGAAACAAGCGGCAGCAATTGGAGACCCTTGTCCTATTTAACATTTTCCCCCACTCACTCCCCACGAAGTACCCCCGACCTTAATTGTCATCTATGTGGAATCTGCAAAATTTTGGAACAATGATTAATTTGGGTCTTTCCAAGTTCCAGGGGTTTTCTTTTCACTCTTCTGATAGGGTAGACCGGCCCATCACCGATCGCCTGCCTATGACCAAACACTTATTTATATCTTCATCATATGTGCTTCATTTTGAGTGATTTACAATGTTATGGGAGCGCTACCTCAAGCTCTAGAGAAAAGGATTAATGAAAAAATAACAAGAAGAAAATTAAGATTCCAAGTTACAAAACGTGTTTTTTTTTTCTCTTTTTTCCTTTCCTTGAACCCCTCTTACTTTCAAACCTCATAACTTTTTCTTTTCTTTATTCATTTAAAATGATTTTAAATGCTACAGGAGCGCTACCTGAAATTTTACAAATCGCCTTTAAACTCTAATAACAACAGAGCAGCATACCCAAAAAAATTTGAATGTTCTGGAATTGGCCTTTCTAATGTTCAGTGGTTTGTATTTTTTGAGTTCTTGACCCCTTTACATTGAGGGGCTATAACTTTCTCATTTCTAATCCATTTTTGACAATTGTAAGTGTGTTAGACGCACCAAGAGAAGGGGTTCAAATTTGGTTGGGATATCAGAAACAATGGAGCCCTCCTCTTGGATCCAGCCTGCCAGTGTTTGGTCACCAACCGGTCTACCCTATCATGAATTTGATGAATGTTTTCAAAAAAATTAGCAAAAATAAGTCAAATTTTCACTAAAAAAACACAGATGTTCAAATTAGTTTTCAAAAAATTTTGGTCCAAAAAAAGACAAAAAATTGTGTATCCATTGATTCCAAAAGGTTCCTTTCTTTGCAAGTTTGCTGGAATCAGCCTTTAATAATCTCCCATCCCAGGATGTGGTGGATTGCAAGAACACGTATTTCCACACTGTCAGCTTGTTGAAAACCTAGGAGAATGATTATGACGTCAACCTCTTGAATTACTAGGAAAGTTTCTACTTTCTAAGTTCTCACTCCCCACTATTTGTGGCGAGGATGAACCAGCACCTACACCGGTACCTCCACATTCTTGAGTAAGGTAGGGGCACCCAAAACCATGTCCTAGAATGGTGTGAGGGCGGTAAAATAAGGTGTATCACATTGTCACAATTTTATGTGCCCTTGAGCACAACTCTTTGTACTGACATGGTCAATAAAGGATATAACTTTTTTTTTAAATTTGCATTTACAAGGATGATTATTAAATTGATTTTGTTATGTTATATGGACATTCCATAACACGTTTAAATTGCGTTTAAATGGCATTAGTGTATCTTTTTACTTTATTGCAGGGCTCCATGAAAAAACTTTTTTTTGGGCACAAATTCGCAAGACAATGATGGGTTTTGGCCAAACATTTGCTAGGATGAAAAATCTCACCAGCCAGCTAGCACAGGTACACACATCAACTAACATTAGGGTTTTGCTAGATGATGAGCATCTAGTTGTCCATTTTGCATGCTGATATTCCCAAGGGCTTCATGTCACTTCATGATTTTGATGATGTTTAGCAACTAGTCACTAGTAGTTACTAGGTTGTAATAAATACTTAATGTCTAGGTAGGAAATAGGTATTAAGTACTAGGTACTAAGAATTGTGTAATCATTGACTCATTAATGAGTGGTCACTAAAACCTTAACGTAAATAAGGAGCCAATGACCAAACATTCAAAGCCCAAAACCCTAAACTCATGCAAAGGCTCACATCTTGCATCTCACAAGGGTTGATTCCCAAGTCCCAACTCTCAATGTTTTTTCTTTTCATCATCTTACCTTGTTCAATGTCAACAGTTGCAAGTTGTAACTCACAACATTCAAAATTCATCACTCAAGGATGAACATTTAAGTCATCTAAAATACTATGGGTATGAAAGTCATTGATGAACATTGAACAAAGATTTGAAAGATCTTCATCTTAGTTCTAAGATGCAAATTGCAAGTTTGCAATGACTTAAAAATTATTCTTTGCATTGATCTATTGTCTACATAGTACGAACTGACGAATGATGAAATTGCACAATGCAAATTTTTTGATCTGGTTATCATTGGCATGAACAAGTTTGATCAACAAAGTTTTAAAATGAAAAGGGCCTAGGTTAGATCAATAAAGTTTGAATATAAATGGGGCCTAAGTTTGATTTGTGAAACTTGTACATGAATGGGGCCTTGGCTTTAACGGTGAAGCTTGAATGTGAATAGGGCACAAGTTTGATCAATGAAACTTGATGGGGCTTGTGTTTGATCCTTGAATCCCAACCAACAAGTCTTGGTGTTGGAATGTTGGGACTCAAAAATTGAGATCCAATGGTGCTCAATTTTTAAACGGTCGCCACTCCACCTTGAAATGCAAGAGAATTATTCAAATCTTGCCATCTAAATGTTTTTTTCTTTGTGTTTTTTTGTGTGCATTGTGTATTCAACATTGAACTAATGAATTTTCCATGCTTGTGCTTCAAGAATTGAAATTTGAATTCGTCTAAAATTTGAATTTAAAATTGTGTGTGATTTTATCATTCTAACATTTGTGTTTGATTTTGTCATTTTGGAATATGTGTGTGATTTTGTCACATTTTGTGTTAACTTTTGAATGTTAACTAAATTGGAATCTATTGATCCCTGTTTAGAGTTTAGATTGCCTCTCCTCTAGTATTTACATGGCACAAAAACTAAAACCTCCCCTCAATTTCAAATTCAAATCTATTTTTGAAAAAACAATCATTGTGTTAAATTCGTAGCCTAAGGAGGCAAAGTCTAGTGCACAAGGAGAAAAACATAATGCTTACAACCTTAAACATGGACCTAATCATGTTGTTGTTGAAATCCAAAATGACCCAAATTTTCATGTTTTTGTCACCTCATACTCAAAATCCAAGCCCTAATGATATTATTCCTAAACAATAGATGCCTTAGAAAGTTTAACCATAGAAAAACCTAAAAAACCCCAACATATGTAATGACAAAGTTCTAAGTTTGAGAAAATGCCATGGACTAAAGTTTTTTTTTATGCAACTACAAATCTATCAATTATGAAATGTAATTACTAAAAGGAATTATGACCTTTGTAACCAAGAAATCTACGACTATAAGTCTTAAATGACTATATGTATGACATTAATCATAAATTATTATTTTGAATATTATGTGTAAAATGTCATAGTCATATTAATGGGGCATGTGACTAGTAAATGATGAGGTGGGAACAAGATGGAAGGTGTCAATTTTCATCATTTTTATTTCATCTGTATGGCAAAATGACATGGATGTCCAATTTTCATTATAATGTTTTAAAAATGACTACAAGTCATTTGATATGAACCTAAACAACCCTAAACACCCCATCTACCTATGTACTACCTATTTACCAACCCAACCACCCAACTATCAACCTACCTACTTACCACCTACCTATCACTTACCTACCTACCTACCTATTTACCTACCCCCCCACCCACCTACCTACTTACCTATTCGTTTACTTACCGACCCATGCACCTACCCACACACCCATCCCCACCCACCCACACACCAACTTACCTATCTACTTACCCACCACCTAAACGCCAACCCACTCGTGCACCCACTTAATTACCTACCCATTCACCCACCTACCTACCTTGTCAACCTACTTATTTACCTATCATCTTACAACTCGCTACCTACCTCATAATCTTATAGTGATATGGATTAAACTTGACCAAAATTGAACATGTTTTGATGTTGTAATCCATTGGTAAGGACTCGATTTATCATTGAAAAGGTGAAGGGTCCAATTTTTAATACTTACAACCTATGTGCATTCCTAAAAGGCTAGGGTAAGTAAACTAGACTTAGGTAGTTAGGTAGGTAGGTTACATAAGTTACATGGGTCAAATTAAATAGCCTAAACTATTACCTACCTACTTACTTGCTTATTAAAACTTATTTTTCATAACAATCCACAAAAAAACAAAATTAAGTACAAATTAAAATAATCAAATGGCCCAATGTCTAGGCCAATCATGTTTTAGTCTTTCATTAAATGACACCTTAACATTATATATGGCTTGTCCTTTATGACTTGTCCTTAATGACTATAGGATGAAAAATGCCATGTCAAACATTGAATGATTGTTTGTCCTTTGCTACTTGTCCATTACAACTAAAGGCCTTTAGGTATATAATGTTTGGTATGACTATAAAATTGCCATATATGTAGCCATAGATTTAAAATTTTCTTATAGTATATAAAGTTTACATTAAAATAGAAAAAAAAGAGAAGCTACTAGTCCCAAAATGGGATTTACTTGAAAAACATGTGAGGAAGATAAATAATGAAGAAGGGGTTAAGGTTGTCAATGTCAAGTGTGCATATGCTAGAAATGAAATAAAATTTGTTTCAATGAATTGCATTTCTATTTTGGAGCAAATTCAAGGTGGATTTAAAGGAAAAAACATAAAGAAGGTGATTTAATTTGCTTTTATTCATGCTTCTTGTGTAAGGAAAGCCCATGACTAATTACAAATATTTAAAGCCCTTATATGAATATTTGAAGTTGAAAAACATTCCCCAGAAACATGGGAATGATTCATTAGGTTGGAAAATTGCAAAACATCTCCATAATCAAGTTCTAATAACCATTGAAGTTGTTGTCCAAGGGGTCAAGTTTGTGGCTTTAACATGTGATGAAATTATTACTATGGATTATCAAAATTGGATTTCTATTCATGGATATTGTGTCTAAGATTAATGTTGCATTCCTATTTTGCTTGCAACTAATTGTGTTATAGAAGGATCCAATGCACAAAACTTGATTAAAGTCATCACGGATACTCTTGTGGCTATTGGTGGTTTAACAAAAGTTGAAATACCCAATAGGTTATTGTGCTTTGTTGCAAATGGTGTGAATATTGTTTAGGGTGTTATGGTAAATGTTAATCTTCTATCACTATTTTTTTTTAGTTATGTGGTTTAACATATCATTATGTGCACAAGTTATATTCAAATTATACGATGTTAATCAACTATAGAAATCAAAAAGTAAACCCAAAACAAAATTCCTTCCAAAGTTCATATTTGCAACAATATCTACAATAATTTGAAAATAGATTTAAACTATATAGAATTGAAAACAAAAAACAGGAAACAAAATACAATGTAGTATCCATGTTCCTCTCCATCAAAACTCTTTTCTAATTCCTATCATGGGATTCTCCTTATATTCAAAACTACTCAATGTTTTAATGATCACAATCTTAGAACTTTTTTCTTTACATCCTTCTTGATTTCTTGCCATGAATATGAATTCAAATTCTTACTCAGCCCTATGTTGCTACTTTGTCATATAATGACTCTTCCACTTGTCCACTCTATCCAATGTTGACAATATAGTCTATCCATTTTGTCCAATGGTGATGGAACAATTTTGAAACAACTCTGGCCCTAACATTACCCTTGTTGTACTCTTGATTCCGCCTTCAAAATCATGTGATCTAGAATGTGTAAAATTATATTAACAAAAAAAAACAACAAAATTATTTTACTTGGTCTAAATGAATTAATTTCTTTTTTTGAACTAGTATTGTAGTTTGTTATGTTGTAGTAATTGCTCCTTGAGTTGTGGTTTGGTTTTATTTTATTACAAAACTTTACACATTATGTTGCACATCCACAATGGTTTTTATATGACCATTATCACCTTCCTCTAGAGATGTTTGGTTTATTGTAATAGTTGTAGCATACATTATTAACTAAGATACATTTTTTTTCTTCAAAAGAAGCAAAAGTTTATGGTATTGTTGATCTTGTAGCTATAGAAAATGCTCCAAATTCTTGAAGAATAAAAAGAAATTTTGGATCTATGAAATCATATTGTATGTATCCCCACCGAGAAATGAGTGATTGAAATTGGGAATAAATGACTATTAGTTTGGTTGGGCCCCACCCGGGATAAAAGGAAGTGGGAAAATAAATTATAGAAAGATTTCTTGAAATATTGCATTAATTTAACTTTCTCATTAGTAACGGATTTGTACAAAAGCAAAGTCTAATTGAAAAATTTATAATAATTTCTTATGGTTGGGATTAATCCAAACCGATAAATTTCGCATATGACGAAAAATGCCTATTATTCAACAATTAATCAAGAATTGAAAACAACCGGTAGAAAATTGAACAAAATCTCCAGCTCTTCGGGGATGTCCTTAGTGTAGAGGAGTATGTACTAGGGTGTATGTGCGACTCATTTGGATTAGAAATTTAAAAATAATAAATATGGATTAGTATGGTGGAATAACTTTTTTGTTATGGTAGAGTCTTGATCTATCAATTACCTATATGGTAAATGAAATTTATGGTTCCCATCAGTGTGAATCCAATTATCTTGATGTGGGGTGAAAAAAACAATTTCTCAATGGTATTGGTGGGTCATCGATATGTTAAACAAGAAAAAAAAAAGGTGCAACGAATTTTAAGAAGAATAATGAATTATATCGATGTAAAAACGAATTGATAAGGTCAGTTGTCTAGCAAACCCTCAAAATAATGTGTCATTACTAGATGGAGAAGTCTTTCATTACATATAGTGAGACCTTCTATTTGGTAGATAAAACAAAGCTATAAATTGGAAATTATACAAATAACCAATGACATTTTTAGGCTTTGGCATATAGAGAGGACCTCACCGTTGAAGTAGGAACCATAGAAACAATGGAATCCATTATTTTTTTATTTAAAGTCCCATTCCTTACTAGGAAGGTTTTCAACCCATAAGAAATAATGGCTAGGAAGGTTGCAGTAGCAAAAACTAGTGGAATCCTTACTTTCTACATCAAAAAAGTTAATCAAATCTTATTACTTCAAATAGATCGAACTCTCTCTCTATCTATTATATATCCATATATACATCATATATGGTTATGCCTCTTTCCTTCATTGAAAAAATAACAGTGATTTAAACAATCTATTTTTTTACTTATTGAAACCTTATTATTCCAAATTCTCATTCTAGAAGTAAATATAATAAAGTAGATGTTTTTATTATTTTTATTCAGTGTCTGAATTATTATTCCAGAAATAAATATAATAAATTAGATATTTTTATTATTTTAATTTGGTGACGGAATAAAAAAAAATGAGAAAAATATTGTATTTATGGATAAGCCCTACCTGGTTTGAAAGAGGAAGAAAGGAGAAAACATAAAATTATTAAAATTATTAAAATTATTTAGTAATTTGCGAGAATAGATATCAATGACTAGAGTTAAACGTGGGTATGTAGCTCAAAAATGATAGAAATTTATTTTTACACTTACATAGGATTTTGGGGAGCCCATTTGAAATTATTTTGAATTACTAATTAGCAAGGAATGAGGGCTCTGGCTTCCTCTCATTGAAATAGTAGGCAAAAAAGGGATTTTCGCCATTTATGGATTGCTCGAATCAATGCTGCAGCTCAAGGTAATGGAATTTCCTACAACAAATTAGTTCAAGATTTGTATCAAAACCAAGTGCTTCTGAATCGTACAATACTTGCACAAATGGCTATATTAGATAATGATTGTTTCTTTACAATTATGAAACAAACCAATAAATAAAGGTAAATTGGAGGTACAAAAATAACTTCCTCGAAGTATAATCACTTTGGGGAAATCAAGTTGAAAAGGTTTTCTTTCTTATGAAATGAAAAATATATGAAATTATTCTTACTTATTATTAGTAGTGAGAATAAAAGATCAAATCAATTTTCATTATTGAGAATAGGTAGTAAGGCTAGAACCTAAGCTTGTCTAATAGCAATAGTCATTAAGAGTTGTTGTTTCAAAGTCAATCTATTCATTCGTCTAGATAGGATTCTTCCCTGTTCGCTACTAAATTTGTGAAGCAAATTTATATTTATATAATCAATTATTTCACCCGATCTAATTGGTGGCAGACATCTACGAAAAGATTGTTTGTTAAACTAGTTCATGCCTAATTCTCCAAAATTATTTTTTGGAATTACATAAATAGATGCATATACAAACTTTGGGTAGGCTTCCTTAAATGCCTTGGGTTTTCTTCTGTAGTTTGTCTCATCCACCTTATGTTCATCAAACATGGTTTATACATCTTTCTACAGAATGTCATGTATTAGGTTCCACCAATCATCAATGTTTGATGCACCTAGTTCCATGGACTTCTACTTTGTCTAAAGGATGGTATTTTGCATGAACAAGTTGTCATACTTTCTGAGCTAATGTTTGGAAAGATATGGCTCCATGTTTTTTAGTTGGTCCATAGCTGCTTTTACATGCTTGACATCACGTTGCATAATATATGTGTTGAATGATTACATGTAGCCTAAATCTACTCCTTTGCCAATATGCCTCATTCTTCATATGCATAGAAATTTGAATATCCGATTTTAGGTTCACTATCCCCGAATCATATCCTTTTACAATATGCTCCAAATTGTTGTTATTTCTCTATAATTTTACAAATTTTGTTTCAAATTCATCTGCTTGTTTCTTCAAGGTCCAATACTTTTATTCTTCCTTTTATTGAGTCTACTTCAGTGGATCTCTTTCATCTTTTGTACTCTCCATAGACTGTAGCTACTGCTCCATAATACTCTTCTTTCGATCGTGGAAAGTAAAAAAATTTCAAAATTTTGGTCATTTATTTTCCTAAAAAAACCATGCACCAACCATTCAACCCCTTCACCAACTCTTCGAATGCAATGGTGTTCTTTGAAAAGATCTTTCCATTCTAAAATAAGTTAAAACAAACAAACTACAAACAACAAAAATGCATAATTATTCATGCACCTTTGCTATTTACAAACTTTTCATCAAAACATTCCCATTGGAAGAGTTAGTCATTGCCATTCCATGAGCAAGAAACATTGCATTTACATGTCAAACCTAGAGCCAAGTTGATGCAAGGAAATGAAGAAACCTTTGAAACCTTAAGTTGTGTAAAGATGTTGAAAACATAAGGTTGTGTGTCAAAGGTTGTGTAAGGAGGTTAGGCGTAAATCATGGTGATTTGTCCTAACTTGTCACGCAATCTAAAGTCATCCAACAAATGTTTTATTCACATCAAGATCTTAGCAACGAGAATTTAGGATGCCAAGTGCATGGTTCACAAAAGTAAGTTAAGGTCGAAATTAAGTTAGGCTACGACAAAATTTCAAAAATTCATAACTAATTATACCAATGTCCAAAAATTATAGTTCCACTTGCTATAAGTTTTAAATTCTCTTGTATTTCTTGCAAAATTAGTTTCAAAGCATATATATAGTACTGCAAAATTGCTTATTCTCACAGTTCTGGGTGCCTCTACCCTAAGGGACCTTACAAGGTCTGATTGACCTGGGAATGTTAGATTTGGACTTGGAGACTCCTAATCTGGGTTTTCTTTTCACTTTCCTCTTTTTTCCCCAGTTGTGTGATGTAGCCAACCTGGTGCTCATCCACAAGACCATTTAGCCAAATTTGGTTATAAACCAGATATGGAATAAAATTTTAAGAACTGTTTTATGTTTTTCATTGATGCTGGAACCTGTTGCAGAAATCTGGCAATTGTTTTCTAAATCAAAATCTGGCAAATTAGGGCAAATTTCAAAAACATCCTTTGGATATGTCCAAAAGCATATTTTTCAGGTTAAAAAATGCAAAAAAATTCCCCCAAAACACAAACTGACCCTAATTTAGTTTCAAGGTGGGATATTTATGATGTTTAGAGGCAACCCAAAATTCTTTTAGGTTTTTACCAATATTCACCATTACACAGTTTGGTGGGTTACAACTGGAGGTTCCAGCTCCAGTTAGTAAAAACCAAACCAAAAATGGATGGATCTGATTTTGGAACTGGTTCTAGAACCAAAACCAAAATCCCTTTTTCTCCAAGAATTGAACCCAGAATCAGATAAGGAGAGAGGTGGGCTTTTACCAAGGAAATATGCTAAACACTCCCTCGGTCCCCGCATCCTTGCTGTGCCACACAGGGTTCTAGGCATGCAGTGAATCAGCACTCACCAGTACAGCATCAAGGATGGATGATATGTGATCAGGAAACTGTTTTCTATTGGGTTCCAGTTCCCAAGCTAACCATGATGTTTCCCATATGTACTCCGTTTTCTTCATTCTTGTCCAGGGTAAGACTCTGCTGTCTGAAGCCTCAGTTCCAAAGGCTAGCACCTTGACGGCAAGGCCTTCCCCTGGCGTAACAAATACGGATCTTGGAGAGCTGAAATCAATCTAGATGAACTGTCACTCTTCCCTGCGAGAAAAATGCTCCCCCACATCCCCCCTTTCCCCAAGAAACCACATAGAGCCTCCCTGGAGCAGGAATTTGCACTGGGGATGTCCTCCAAATAACCAAGGGAATTTTGGGGCCAAGGTTGTTGGAATGCTATTGAAATACCAATGAATAATGACAATTGGTAGTTATCTCACCTTGGCTGTTGCATTCCCTTATTCTGTGGGTATGTTCTTGTTGGAAAAAGAGCAATGCAAAATGGACCATCAGCATCTGAAATTTTGGGAGCATTCTTCAACATGAGTGAGAAATTTTGAAAACATCAAAACATGGAAACTCCACTATGGGAGCATATGAATAAGAAACACAAGTAAAAATTGCAAGGACGGCATCCTGAAAGACAATAACCTTAGGTCAAATGAAGGCATTGAGTTCAAATCAAATGAGAATTTTAAGAATTACGATGTTGGGTAGGCAAGAATTTTTTAAACCATCTTTAAATAATCTCATTTGAATATATTACGAGAACAAATTATTCACAAGTTATTGGGTGTGAAATTTTGTATTCCAGGGTAATAAATCAATTCATGGCATATATTATAGGGCGTGAATCGACTATTAATTTGAAATTTCTTGTATTATTAAATTCAAATAAGATGTTTACACATAGGAATGTGCAACCCTACTGAATTGTAAGGTGCACTGACTGGCTAAGCTCACATTAGTGGGCTACCTGCAACTTTACCCTGCAGAATTGTAAAGAGTTCACCCATTTCTGAGTCTGCCCATTCCGTGATACATAAACAATTTTGATATCAGATTCTGTCACATTATAGACATCTTTAAATGGCAGAAATTTCTCATCCAAGGTGACTTTACTTGTTGATTTATTACATGTCCTTTTCTATGTCTATAATTTAACATAATGGTCAGCTATCCTTTTCAATGTTTAAATTTTAACATAATCATCAGCTATCCATTTCCAAAATTGACACCATACTCCAAAATTGTTTATGTAACATAATAGTCTGGTTACTGCCTATTCTTCCAGGGTTTGGTGGTCAGCTCACACTGTTGCACTAGACAGCCCACTTTACCCAGCAGAATTAGGCAGTAGCTTGACCATTATCGAATACATTCAAGGTAGGGCTAGCTTTTTAGGCCTTGTTTTAGACTTTCAAGTGTTAAAGAATTAGGCCCCCTTGTTTTTCATTGTGTGGTTGCTTGTTTTTGCGACCTTCCAAAGTGTTCCTATGTTCCTGGAGCCTTCCCTTCCCAACCAAAGTGGCTATTAATGGCATATTTTGCGAGGTCTGTTGCTACCAAGCTTGCACACTAGCACGCTCAACCCGTGACAGCTTACCTAGTGGAATGCGGGCCAGCTCTCTGGTACGTATCTAGTCTTTGAGTTTCGTGCAAGTCCTTTTTTTTAAGATTTCTTTTCAATGTGGCACAGACACTCATCTGCTAGTCCGCCAGAAAACTTTGTGCGAAGTTCCCATCAAATTGCAACAAGATCCAAATTTGCAATCGCAAGATTCCTTCATTTCTAAAAATGATTTGTCATATCTAAACTTTTTTTGGGCCTGAGTCGTCAGAATTTTATCTTAGGCTGAATTCAACAAGTAGAAAAATAGTAGGAGGATCCTTCAAATTCTTTAACTTTCAGACTTTGAAGTAGAAAAATTTGTCTAGTCTATCTTCGTACGGTTCATTGCGACCTAAAATTTTGGAAAAGAAAACTCTGCTACTGGTTCCACTTTTGGTTCTCCCAAGTCCACTTGTGATGGCTAAGTCCAACACTAAGAGTGTTGAGTGATGTAATTAAGTGGTGAGAAAAGGACTCTATTTCATTGCATTGACTTGAATGATGCTAGACCAAGAACTTTATTACTAAACTAAAGATTGATTTTAGTTCTAAGTTTAGAATTTTGAGTTTTGAATCAAGTAGTGAGAAATGACTTTAGGTGATGAGAGCGGATCTTTACTATTGCAAGGTCAAGGAGTACTTAGTAAAAACTTTGAGTGCTAAAACAAGGACTCATGATACAAATTGAAAAACATATCACCATAGATTTTGAACACTAATAAAGGGAGACTTGTTTGATAACACGTTTTGCATTTTAAAATTATGACCTCCAAATCATTAATCAAAGACAAATATAGCATGGACTAGACATAAGTTGTGAACAATGCTTGGATTATATTTTGTTACCTCCTCACACTAACTACTCATTTGCATTCTATGACATTGGTATGCTGAAATGCCCAACAATAAATCCAACAAAGAAACACAATGTTTCTTGTATTATCAAATTTATGGGTACTTTTCAAGGTAATCATAATTGTGTTTTTGTATTGTTGGTTTTTTGTTGCTTTGATAGCTTGTTTTGTGCTTGTTTTGTCTTTCTCTCAATACTTTTGTTTTCGTCTTCTTCAAATACCTATCTCCCTCTTATGCGCATGCTTGCACGTGAAGAAAAGCTTTACACATTACTTGTGACATTGGGCAAAATACATGTGCATTTTGAGCATTTTCACAATATTCTAATGCAAATTACATGTTTAAAGTGTCTTTTTCAACTTGAAAGCAAGTCAAAGGCTTGCTAAGGAAAAACACAAGTTTGAGAATTCGCAAAGGTCAATGAAAGTGCAACATTTATTCAAACAAAAAAAAAGGTGTTTGGAAATCAAAGGGATGGCATGTTAAGATTCTTAACAAGTACATTCCCACTTTGGAAATGTTTAAAATAGGATTTGAGAAATCAAATATCTTTCAATTTATATGTTTTAGGTCCTTTGGAATGAACAATTGTTGAGCATGCATATGGTTTTAGATGTATCCTTTATGTTAGTAACAAACTTATTTACACTTCATGAAAGTTTAAAACCTCTCATTCACATCCAAGTAATTGTAAATGCTTAGCATTGGCCATATACATATAAAACTATGTAAATCCCTTTTAAGGCATGTAAAACCATGCAAGTGTAAATTCATGTAAATCAATGCAAATATGTGTAAATCTATGTAAATTCATGATGGCATCCAATCTCTATATGACCTTGTAGAAAATAAGAATCAAAGAACCAACTTGTGATAGCCTACCTCTTTCAATTGATTTTTCCCTGTGATACCTATTAAGAACTATCATGTGGAAATAAATTAAAATTTTATGTCAATGCCTTGTGTCAATAATGCCCTTGAAATGGGACATTCTAAAATTAAACATCCTTTCAAGTTCACCTTGGGCATGTGTTTATTTCAAAAGTTCACCCACTCCTCAAGCATTATCTCACTTTTTTTTCACAATTTGTTGTTTCATCCCCCTCCCTACTTATAAAAATGCCCCAAACTAAAGAACAAAACCAAAAAAAGCTAACAAGAAACAACCAAAGGAAAAAAAAAACCCCAAATGGGTGATAGGGGAGAAATAAAATAAGCAAATGTGTAGGAATGTTTTCTAAAACCAAAAGGGGGAAGAAGAAGAAAGAAAGGATAATTAAATGTAGTGGGGTTCATGTATAGGTTGTAAATAAATAATGAGGTGGGAACTGTGGGGAATGGAGGGTTTATTTTCCTTCCCCGCACACAACCCCGCCAAATCATACTTGCCAAATAAATTCACATGGGGTGGTGTCATTGTAAATGAAAAACATGCTTTCTCTTTCTTGATATAAGATTATTTCTCAAACTTTGAAACCATTTGAACATTTGAAAAAAAAATCCAATCCAACCCACACTTTCAAAGTGTAATTTGGAGGGGCAAATCATGTTCAATTTAAAAGATTGACATGATGTCAAAAGACTTTGAATGTAAGGTGTAAGAAAATAGTCCAAGGGAAGAGACTTCATTTTCTTTCAAATTGTCTACAAAGAAATAACATGTCCAACTTATATATGTGTGTGTATATCATTTAGTTATAATTGGATATGAAAATATATCTAAAATATACAAATAATAATTTCATTTAGAAAATGGTATCACACCTCCATTTCCATTTGATTTTTCTAAGAGTTATGAAGATCTAAAAATATGTTCACATCAAAGTATGTTAATTTGAAAATAAAAGACCTTAAGATATTCAAGATGTTTTTCATTTCAATGCATTCCCCATGGGACATAAAAAAATATTATAAGGAGGGTAATGAAAATTTTACAAATTGACCAAACAATAATAATTTACCAAATTCAAAAATTGTTTCGAAACCAATGAATTTTGCATGAATTTATTTGTTTAGTTCAAAATTGATATACATGCAAGTTGAGATGCTTATGGTTTTTATGGGTGTTCCAATTGGTCACAATTTTTTATTGCCATTGTTATCAACTTTTCCATAAAGGAAAGAGGCAAGAAGGGGGAGGGGATGATCAACCAATAGTTGGGGGGGGGGGGTTATATATTAAAAGTGGCACCATCTTGGAAATGCCATCTTTAGCTTGTCAACATTGTTCACTTGCATTTATGTGATTCATTTCTTCCATTCATCATGCAAAGAACCCTCAAAATATTGCATACCAAAATTAACTAAATCACTTGAAGAACTAAAAATAATGTGGTCAAAAGTAAGTAGTTCAAGGTTAAAGACCAAACTACAATGAATGTCATAGTTCAAACAATAGCAATAGTTGCACATGGGGCTAGAGTGTAACAAATTTTTAACTTTAAGGTTTGGATGTGAACGTGGATAAATTTTAGGGTTTTAAGGAGGAACATTTTTTCCTACTTTCAACTAGGGGTTTGACCCACGATAGCAATGGAGATAAGGAAAAAGGATGATGGAGATGCAGTGGTGTTTATGGCTTTTGTGTTTTTGTGTCATTTTATTTTATTTGGGATGAATGAATTGGAGTGGATGTTGTTGGACAGTGGTTGAACATGAGGTGTGGAACTACCAAGCAAGGTGGAGTTGGCGGAATTAATGTTGGGAGGTTAATCAGAATAGAAAAGGTCTTATGGTGACCTTGAAAGGTTGTGGTGTGGGAGATATAGACAGAAGGCAAAAAATTTGGATAGAACTTGCAACGGGATTTTTTTTCTTCGAACTTTGCAAATTTGGTTTGGAATGTAGGAAGGATGGTGGGAGATAAATTGGATTTTTCTTTCTTTGTTTTTGGTAAGGAGATGAATAAGAAAAGGCTAGATTAGCTATTGAAAAGTTACTGAGTAATATGCTACACCATGTACTTCTATAAATAAAAATTTAGTCTAAGATGTGGATGGAGGGTTGATGACGAAGGGGATGATGAAGATCTTAAAGGTTTCAAGAATTGTCTATCATCGTTTCAACTTGTGTGTGTCATATTTATTTGTGTGTGAATGTTGTTGAATTGCATATCACAAGAGAACACCCTAATCATTGGGAACTCCAGAGAATAGTCACATTCGATCAAATTTTACACTATGGATCCAAAAAAGGGGTTGTGGTTCTTTGTAAAACTTGTGAAGTAGTCTATGGGGAGTTGAAGTGTGCTGGTTTTTGTGCATTATCAATTTGTGGGGTGGCGTTCTAAGTATTTTTGAGTTCATGCAATCTATTTGTACTTAAGGATCTATATCACAAAATGTAATTTGGGATTTGGGTTCTTGAAGTTTAATGCTGTTATGGGGGCATATGTGGTCTAAAGTAATTGAAAAGAGCTAGGAAAATTAATGGGTTCAAGAGAGAAAAATCAAAAAGGTTTAACTCCTTAGAGACCTCAAGCTTTTTATTCTAGATTACAATAGGAATTTAGGTGGCTTTTGGCTCAAAGTTAGTGAATAATTTTGAGAAAGGCTCTCCCATTTAACGTATATGTTCATGGTTTTGATTATTGTATGCCCAACTTTTTTTGTCACAAGAGACCTTCAAAACGTATGGTAATGACTATTAGTAGTTTGGACTAGAGAAAAAACAAAATATATCACTAGAGACATGACCATGACCACAAATACTAAAAATATTCCTTGAAAGATACTAATTAAAATAATGGAATATAATTCATAACTTTTGATTACATCCTACACTTACCATTTGAATCCGCCTATTGAAAAAAATTAATGGGTAAATGGGACATATCAACCTATTAATGGATGAACACAAACATAAATTTGATCTAACCAAGAGGATGAAGTTTTTAATAGTTGCATCATAGTTGTGAGAATGACCAAAATAGTTGAAATTTTGTCTTATAGTTGCAAATAGTCTGTCACAAACAACTACAAGTCGCATGTAGTCATAAATGGAATGGTTACATTTTGGCTGATTTCTACAAGTGTGAGAAGCATTAAAACCCATGTTGTCTATTGCCAAAATATAGTCAACAATCATTATGTTGTAATAGAAAAATTGATGATTGAAAAAAAATGTTAAAAACCAAAAATGGTGGTGACTAAAAAAAGGTGGCAACTGAAACCTTGTCAACAAAAAAAATTGTGGTGACCAAAACATGTGGTGACTAAAACTTTGGTGACAAAAAAATTGTGGCAACCAAAAAAGGTACTGACAAAAAGTTTTTGTGGTGACCAAAAATGTTGACAACAAAAAAATTTGTGGCAACCAAAATATGTTACAATTGAAAAGTCCTGATTATGGTGATTGAAAGGCATTTTTGTTGCCGCAAGGTGTATGGCAATCAAAACAAGTCTAATTTCAATTACTTTTATCCCTACCCTGGGTAGCCCAATATGGGTTTTGACCTAGGTTGACCCTATCTTGATATGACGTTGGGCTACATCTTTGTCCAAATAGACACATCACATCATGACGAATACCCTAACATTATGGCAACCCTAGGTGGATTATGTTTTAAAAATTGAAAGGTAAACTACTATTTGATGCAAAAACACTCATGTTTTAATGAATTTTTTATTATTCCACTGCTTAAATTACCCAATTTCATTTTGAAGAATAGTTGTAAGAAAATGCAACTATAGTAATTTAATCTATAAAGGAGTAAGTAGGAATATGTATGCATGTTAATGTTGACAAATGATCATTCCATCATAATAGAATGGGTAGCCAAGTCATTAAGGATTGATGAAATGAAATTAGGGCTCAAGCGTTAAAATAAGCTCCACCAAGTCAATCATTTATCACAACAAAATGTTAGAGCTTTTTATTTTTACTTTTACTTTTTCAAAAAGACCTTTCATGCTATGAAAATGGGTGGTGTTTGTTGATTTCATTACCATGTTATGGAAATGGTATTTAGATGTTCAATATTGTCCTTTTTTTATATTGATTAAATGCACTTCCTTCCACATCTTCTAATTGATCATGAATTTTTACATTGTTTATCATTTTCTTCTTCACACATGATATATTCCTCGAGTATTTTGACTTTTTTTAACAATGATTGTGTGAACTTGTGCAAGTGAGGTAGAGTGAAGCGCTTGTCTTTTTTTTGCATATTTCTTGTAATTTTTTTTTTTCAATTATGGGTTTTTTACCACTTTGACTTATGGTGTGTTCATTTAATTTTCCATTTAATTTTATTTGTTTCAGTACTTGATTTGAGGTTATAATGAAATGGTATTTGGGCTTCCTTGTAGTTTAATGAACACTTTAGGAAGGGAGTTCGAGAGAAGGTATCATATGTTAGTTGTAGGTCTCAATAATTTTTTATGGAGCTTGAAATGTATGTATGTACATTTTTCTCCATGAAGGTGGAACATTATTAATGTACATAAATTTAGCACTTGCTTTAAAGGATCCATCACAATCAACACAATGTAAACATAAATGGTTGAAAAATGTAATGTCTATTGTGATTGCATTGATATAATGCAACAAAACAATCCAAATATGAGAAATCAACATGGTCATCAATTTCCATGAATCCAAAACGATTCATGGATGGTATGCTCTCATACCCACCCATTTTTTCCCCATTTTAATTTGGTTTAGGGTTTTTTTAAATGCCCGTGTTAATTGTGGGTTGTTGCTTTGACGTAGATTTTGTGGGACCAATAAGGACAAATTTGTGTTGACTATGGTTTTTTAAAAATTAGAACATGGCCACATTTATACCCACCAACATGTGTAGAATGTAATAAAGGCAATAATAACCTATTATCAAGTGTATGAGATGGGCAATGTAGCTTATAATTTTAAATTACAGGATCTTCATTTGGATAAGGAAATTTGGGCATAAGCACCATAAATTGTACATACTTGTTACCTTGTCAATGTTAAATGAAAGTAGATATAAAAGAGTAATAAAACCCATCAAAAACTAATTCTACATTGAATGTTTTTAATTAAATGATCAAAGAACACATATTCATTATTTTGTATTTATTTTCAACTTTTAAATTGTTTCAACTAGTTTTTTTGTTTACTTGTTTGAAATACAAGTAGGTTTGAAGTCTTCTTTTTGTAGTGACGGACTAATGTAAAGTATGTGATAAGTAAATTTTAACAAGTACACCAAAATTATCCCATTGATGAATTTACCACCCAACAAATAGGGTTTTTTTTGTTTCCTTTTTTTTTTTGCCCCTATTTTTTTGGAAATAAAAATTTATTGTAATAATAAAGGTGCAAGAGGGTTTTTAATCATAATTCCATTCATTTTTAAACTACTTGTTTAGTTTTATATGCATGATACAAGGTAAAGCTAGAACCACTTAGTTTTTGTGTCTACTTTACCATGTTTGCATTCAATTATGTGTGGGTAAGATTGTATGTAGTGGACATTTTTTACATAGTTTTATAAACATTGCAATTTCCATCCACCTATCATGTACATAAAAGCTAAGGCTTGCATTTGAAAACATCACCCCCTATGACATTTGGATATATGTAAAGCAATTTTGATTTTTGATAAACATTTTTGTCCTAGGCTTAAAACCATCTTCCATTGTTCCATAATGATTTCACACCTACATTGATAAAATTTTAAGTCCTTAAGTAATAACTACATAATGTCTTGTCAAATCCCAATGATGAAGGGGAAAGTTTGCAATACATACATATGTGTCACAAACTAAATGTTGATTTATTGAGGTTTTAATTACCATCCTTCCAAGTGCCAATTTGAGCTAATGCCAGTATTGCATTTTGGGACTATGGCTTCAACTAACAATCATGAACCAAAACTAGGTAATCTTCATTAGAATCCATGTGTAAATATTACAAAAAAAAACCACTAATTTAATGTAATACCTACATGGGTCACAAAAATAAAGGTTGGTTTTGGGAACCCTGACCATTTTGAACATGGTGGTTTAAGGTTGATGCAAATATTGCATTTTTAGATTGGGTTGTCACTTAATTACCTTCAACTAGGATTGGGTGCTTTTCATAGGTTCCCATGTGCAAGTATTGCATTTTTGCATTGGTTTGTTACCCAATTACTTTTAACTAGGACCAACTAATGGTTTCAATTGGTCCCATGCATAAATATTGCATTTTTGGATTAAATCATCACCCAATTACTTTCAACAAGGACCAAATGGTTTTCTTATACGTCCCCATGTGTGGGTATTGCATTCTTGGATTAAGTCATCACCCAATTACTTTCAACAAGGACCAAGTGGTTTTCATAAGTCCCCATGTGTGGGTATTGGATCATTACCCAATTACTTTTAACCAAGATTGAATGGCTTTCATATGTCCTTGTGTGCAAGTATTGCATCATACAAAGCCATTTTAAGAACACAATACCTACATCCCAAGGTAGACCATACAAATGGAAAGGTGAAAGCACATTAAAGTGTAACACTTTTAGGCACATGTGGAAGTCCATAATTGCTTAAATTAAAATTGTGAAAGTAGGATACTTTGAATCACATAAGTCATTTTATAAGTTACCATTATAAATTTATTATAAATATTTTGTCAACCCTCGATTACCTTATGGAGAACTTAAATTTGAAAGATGAACATCTAAACTATTATTTTTGTAAAATAAAGGTCTTAATAAGAAAAAACCATAAATCAAGGTACATAAAAAAAAATTGGTTATCAAAATCCTTCTAAAACTTCCTCCTTGGTATCAATGTTACCGCATCATATTATGATTGAATCCATTACTCACTAAAATACATTATATGAAGGTGCATGGAGTCCATATTTATTGATTATGGAATGTTATAGGTTTTTGGGTACTCCTTTGAAAGTTCATTATGTAATGGCTATTCAAAAACTAACCATGAAATTCATACAATGCAATTATGTTATATATAACATTGTCATGTTGAATTGTTAATGGTAGAAAATCAACCTATGTTGGTTAAAACACCACAGATGTTAAGAGATGGTAGTTGCCATCAAATGGCAAAACAATCTTAGGAGAATTCTAGAGTGAAAGTGTTTTCTAATGGTATTACTTTTAGTAGAACGAACTACCTTCATGGGATAGAATAATCAAAATTTAATTCTAGGAAAAACTTTAATAAAAGTAATATTATTTACTAGAAATAATATCCTAGTTTAGTTCATTTAGAAGGGCATCCTAGTCATTATTTTGTTATTAGTGGTAAATATCATACTTACCATCTTTTATTTAGTAAAAGGTGAAACCATCAAGTTAATTAATGAAAGTGAATAAAGGATGGAGGGATTTCCCTTAACTAGGATGTGTGGAAGGGATTAGGATAAGGAGATTTAAGAAGATAAGGACTCCACCTTTGTGTGGTGAATATATTTCTTGAAGTGGGAGGAAGAGATGGTACTATATATTGTTAGAGATGGTATTCAATATTAAAGTTTTTAGGAAATCTTTCCCTTAGGAAGTAGTGTGTTTTTGGCATTAGAAATAAAGATGGAAATATGGAAGTATCTTGTACTTTGAATCTTGTAATGGAAGATGGTTGAAAATATGTCATATTATTTTTATTGTGTTATATTTGGAGGATATTAGATAGGGGGGGAAGGTAATATACATTAAGATTGCATAATGTTTTGGTATGTTTTAAATAATAGTTTTTTGTTTATTCGACAAAAAAATAGGATATGTTCTCTTTGTTTTTTTATCTATAAAGTAGAAAATACCTTTTGCCATAGGACAGTAGTTGCCATTAAAAGGTAGCAACAACGAGGTAGACATGAAATTTGGGGTTTGGAGGGAAAGTAACGTTGCTACAAACAGTAAGCAACAACCACAAAAGGTCTACAAGCAGTGCAAACGGTAGGCATCAACTAAAAAGGGTCTGTAAATGCTACAAATGGTAAGCAACAACTATCAAAGGTTTGTAGGCAGTTGGGGGTCTTCTTTCAAGTCTGCAAATGATGATATGTGCATGATGATAATTGTTACATGACAATAGTTTTCGTAAAACGGTAGTTGTTGCATGGTGATAGTTGTTGCAATCCATGGTAGTTGCTACAAGATGGTAGGAAAACAATAAACAAGTCTTACTTTCATGTGTTTTCATATTTTTTCTTATTCCTTTTTTTATTTGCTAACTTTTTTCCTTGATGGTAATTAAGTTGCTGAATTCCACAATTTAACATGAGTTTTTTTATCATTTTAATCAATTATATTTAATCACATGGCTAATTCCAAATCCCAAGATCTTGCAAAAATTTCCTTATGACACTAGTTTATGGACAATGCAATGTGCTTTCATTTGGAAAATAAAAGAGTTTTATAACAACGAATTATGTAATCATGTTCTTTATTTAACAATTTTTTTGTTATTATGTACTTAAATTTTAATTTACAGTAACAATTATGTTTTTTATGTGATCTAAGTGAAATAAAAGCGTAAATAAAAAATGTGAGATTCATAAGCAAAGCAAGTTCTTAAGCTTGCAACAAGTAATGGCTATGGTGGATGGTGCACTTCACACAATTTCAAAAAACTTGCAAAAAATTAAATCCTAGAGTTACCCTTTTTTACATTTACATTTACTTGGTTTTACACACCCATTTACACTTACATGCACAACATTCGTAGGTACATAAGTAATGGATGGCTAAGTAGGTGGGTGGGTGCATAAGGAGGTGAATGTAGAGGTTTTGTTGATAGTGAAAGGTTTAACCAAAAAAAGACAAGGTTTGTTAAGAAGAAAAAATTTAGTTAAAAAGTAGAGAGGTTTCATTGAAAAAAAAAGTTTAACTAGGAATAAAAGGGTTTTTAATTAGGAAATAAAAAGGTTAAAAAAAGAGGTTAATTAAGAAAATATGGAAGTTTTGTCAAAAAATAAAGGTTTAGCCATGATGTATAATATTTTGTTGAAATGTATAATTTTAATTAGGAAGTAAAATCTTTTTAACAAGAAGTAAAGGTTTACTCATAAAAAAATAAAGGTTTTACAAGAAGATAAATATTTAGCCAAGAAATATATAAATATTTGTTAGGCAATCAAGGTTTGTATAAGAAAAGATAGAGATTTTGTCAAAAGATAAAAATTTAACCAAGAAAATATAAATTTTTTGCTTAGAGATAGAGGTTTAGCTAAAAAGATATAAATTTTTTGTTAAGAAATAGAGGTTTAACCAAGAAGGAGATAAAGGTTTTGTCAAAAGATAGAAGTTTAACCCAAGAAATATCTAAGTTTTGCTTAGAGATAAAGCTTTAGCTTAAATAAAGATAGAAGTTTTGTTGAGAGATAAAAATTTAGCCACAAATAGATAAAAATTTAGTTAAAAAAATAAAAAATAAGTAGTGTAAAAAAAAAAGGTTTATGGGAAAAAAGATAAGTAGGGTAGGAAGAGATAGAAGTTTAGCCAAAAACAGCTTGAAGGTAAGTAGGGTGAGTAATCAAGTAGGTTAGGGGTCGATTGTTAGTTGGTAGGCAGGGCCAAGATGTAACTCAGCAATGTAGCTAGGTCAATAGGGTAACTAGGTGGGATGATACAACAGAACTCAGTATTGGGAAAAACAAAAGTCAAAAGTCAACGACATAAGGTTAAGAGTCAGATGAAAAAACACAGCCCATCCTATGGACAGAACAATCAACTTGTGCATGGGTGGGTGGTTGTTCACTCTGGCCAAACGTAGATTGATTGTCTTGACTGTTTGGCTGGACACTTTGTTGGCTCTGCCCTTAGAGGAGAGAGTCTGCTATCACATGTAGTTCATTTTGTTATTTAAAAAAAAAATTATTGATTTTGTCGATTTTTAGGGCAGAGACGTTAGGCAACTAGCTGCTTGCTTACATACCCATGTTTCTTGTGCTACAATCAAAGGAACTATAAGAAAATGGGACAAAACTCAAAACCCCATCTAAATGGCCACAGTGAACCAGCACCCACAAATGCACCACCCACTGGATGCCCATTAGTACTCAGTTGTTGATGAACCTCAACTGAGTTAATATTTGGTTCACCTTGGTAACCAATTCTGTAGGACATAGGTCTCATAGATAGGTAGGTAAATAGGTATGAAAATCGGTAACTATTAGGTAAGTAGATGGTTTATACGTATGTAACGAGTGTTTTTACTATTTACCTACTAACAACCTGCTTGTGGGTTGTTAGTAGGTAAGCAGCAAAAAGAAAGGAATTGAGCTAACCACCATGGTTAGCTAATGAACTGGAACATAACAGAAAACTGTTTCCAGACAATTTATCATCCATCCTTCATGGTGTACCCATGGGTGCTGATTCACTGTGGCCCCTCTAAACCCCACCATATGAGCACACACTGATGATAATCTAAAATCTTCTACAGGGTCCAAGCTCAGCTCGGGGAAAACCCTAAACCCAAGCTGAGTTTGCAATGCGAGATAGCTGGGAAGGTGTGTCATTTCTTTCCATGCCAAAATGGATTCAATACTTCAGGTTAGTTCGAGTGTTGGAAGGTTCTTGACTTTTATGAAGAACCTCCCTTCCAGTTCAAATAAACAAATTAGGTCAGTTGTGGTTCTGGGTTGCCCAAAAATTGACCTGGAATCCAGTTCCAGGTCCAGTTCTTCAACAAACACAAAAAGCAAAATCCTGGTTTTGGTTCTAAAAATCAAACCCAGCTCTGCATAACCCAGAGCAGAACCAGTAGTTAACTACCAGTTAACCTTCAGTTAGCCCTGGTTCTAGACCTTTTTCCCCCCAAAAAAAATTCCAAATATTTTTAAAACATAAATCGTTGCTAAAAAACTCTGGTTCTGTTTCTTAAAACAAATGTGAACTCAATTATGGTTCCAAAAATGAGACCCAGTTACAATCCGGTTTTTAGTAATTGGAACCAGAACTGGTGATTCCAACAACTGGGTACCACCCCAACACTCATATTTAGTTCCGTAAGTTTGGTTCCATGACCAAACAGTTGTGTTAGAATCTCAGTCTCACAGGATTTCTGTTCTTCAGAAGAAAAACCATGATTTCAAAAGTACAAGTGTCTACTTAGTGGATAGACAACATCAATGACCAAAAAATGACATATCCCAAGTTTAATTTAGGTTTAAAAACAGACAAATCAATAAACACTAGAACAGACACATGCATATCTTATCAGATGATGCCCATAGAAAACTTTAGTACCTAGGGGCACACTCAAATGCTAAGGTTCTAACAATTTGATGCTAGGACACACTCAAATGCTAAGGCTCTAACAATTTGATACTAGGACACACTCAAATTCCAAAGGTTCAATGATTCCTTCCAAAACAAAGGGATTTGTGAGCTTATCCTCTGGTTCAGCTCCATTTACCAAAGTCAAACTCTGGGATGCATGTGTGCCAAATGATAAAGAGTGAAAATGCATAGTACCCATGGATAAATGTGCACAGCTTGCTTTCACTAAGTTAATGTGCTCCTAAGTTTGGTTTTGCACTAGCCTCCTCAGAACACAAGAAATCTGCCACTTGAGAGTACACAAGGACTCTGGACTCTAGTTGCAGAGTGAAATTTAAATTTCCAAGCATATTCCCTCTAGTATCAGGTACTTTTGTTCATTTTGGATTGGCTCCTGCAGGACAGTGTTTGAGCCCATTTAGAATTTAGATTAGCTCAGTTTCTCTTGCATCTGATTCCATGAACAACTTGCACTTGGAAACTTAACCATCCCTACACTAAATTCCTTTCTCAAATGAGTCTATTTTTCCCTAGCAGAGAACAGCTTGGATGTGCATCACAGAAAACATACAGTTCGAGAAACTCTTGTGGGCATCAATGAGATGCTACCAGATTTTGATGAGAATGTCAAATGGGACGTGAGTTGCAACTTGGTCTAGAGACTCATACAATAACCCACATCTCCAGTAATAATATCCCATTCAAAAACTTCAGGTGTTTCGAATCAATCAATCAACTGTAGACTGCAACCCCAGGAGAATTTGAATTCTGAGGAATGCCAAAGGAATCAGCTTTCAACTGGTTGACAATAAAGGATTTATCTGCACTATCTTTGTTAGGATTTCTAGTGCAGGAGTCCTACTTGCCATTTTGCATGGAAATTGGAGTGCCCATGTCCCCAAATCATAGCTCTTATTCCAAAACCCAATTGAAGTGGAGGTTTCTGGTTTGGCTGAATCTTGAATGTATAGGGGAAGGCACTGCTGTACAACCAAGGAGATGATCAGCCAACGTTGCCTTACATAAATTTGCCAGCACACCAGGCTCTTACAACCCAGCTCCAGGGATCTTACATAAAATCTGTGGAGTAGGAAGTTCTGCCTGGTTAGGCACCCTCCAAATACTCTACCAAATTACTTGGTTGTTATGAGTCCATCAATGCATAGTTCAGAGACCAACGTAAGTCATCATTCAAAAAGGAAAAGGAAAAAACCAGTTTTGTGCTTGTATATAAGCTTTTGCATGGTACATAATCCAGTCTCTGCCATGTCATTGAAGGACCCTGCCAGAGCCCAGGCTGGTATGATTTGAGGCATGGTAGGGACTAGGGACATAAGGACCTGAGGGTAATACTCACCAGCATTTTGCCAGTTTCATATCAGTTCCAATTTTGATACCGATAAAAAATTGGTCTTGGACCTAATACCAAGGCCAGACTGACATGGAGAGTTTAGAAAGAGCCCAAGACCAGACTGATATCAAAATTTTAAGAAGTACCCAATACCAAGGCTTGGTATTATGTTCAAAAGTCGACACCAACCAGACCAACAGTGGAAAGAGCAATGTTGTTTTAACAAGGTTGGAATACAAAGCTTGTGTGCCTAGGGCCAAGGCCTGCTTCTCATGTTCTGATTATGGCAATTGTTAGCTCCACAAAGTAGTCGTTGCAAACTAACAACTACTAATGCCCAGACCGAGTTACAACATAGTTGTTGCCAATTAACAACTACTGAAATGCAGGTGTGCCCAGACAAAGTAGTTTGCCAACTAACAACTACTAATACCAAGACTGAGTTACAACATAGTTGTTGCCAATTAACAACTACTGAAATGCAGGTGTGCCCAGACAAAGTAGTCTGTCTCCAACGGGTTTTGTGACTTTCAATGAAAAGTCATCGGCCCGTTATATTCGTTTCATAGAACATGAAGCACCCACAGAAAATTTCTAGTGTATTTGTAGGGTGCCCTATCCAGGGGAATTTCTCCTCAGCAAAGGGAAGGGCATTTTGAAAATATGTGAAATGCCCATCTGATGGGCATTTTGTTTTTTCCCCATGTTACTTGGTCGATAGTGGGGAAATTCTCTTTGAATAATTTTCTTCCAGTGCTTTACCTTAGGTGATTGCCTCAGAGCCAGGCGTTCCCAAAATAAGCTCTCCTTGGCTCTGCCCTGGGTTGGTGCTTATTTTGGAAACACCTCACTCCTCAGGCGTTACCCTACATATGAATTTGGGGGTCTAAAGGGAGAATTGGGTGACCTTTTCAACAATGTCCAGCTGCACTAGATGGCATGCCTATTTGGTTTAAATAAATTATCTCGTGACAAATTCCCAAATGGCCACTTATGTCTAGGGGAAGGGCAGGTTCAGGGGGTTTTTTTAATTGTCTTGGGCATGGGAACTTAAGGATATATTCCCTCCTTCCCATCCCCACAAACCTGTAAGTTTACTACTGTAAAACCTGGTGTTGGATGGTGATTACAAACTCCACCAAACTCCCACCATGTCCCAGGGCAGTTCCTAGGATTCATAACTGTAGTTCTCAAAAATCAAATAGTTGGTTCTGATATATTACTATGGTTATCAAAAGTTCAAATACCTAATTCTGATATATAATCATTGTTCTCCTTGTTTTAAACAACTCAAATAATAGCCCTAGGAACCAGTGGTGATTCTCTGGCCAGGCAGTTCTTTGAGGTTTTTTGAAATAACCAGAACCATTGATTCTTTAATTTTGAGTTTGTTTTCACATACCAAAAACTAGTGGTTCTTTGATTCTGATTTTTTGAATGCTCAGAACCAGTGGTTATTAACAAAATCAAACCATCACCCAACAATGACTCAGACTGCATTGGGTATCTATTGGGTATCAGAGTTTGAATATTGATAGATGTCACATTATGATACCATGATTGATACCCAAAATATCAGTTATTCCTTTCGTGAGAACCGGCAACCGAGAACCGAATGAGGTTTATATCCATTGAGAAAACTGAGAACCAGTTGAGATTTTTGAATTTTCATGGGTAAGGGTATCAAGATTAAACTAATTTCAAATCCAGACCCTTGGATTTAGGGTGAATATTTTTTAATGAGGAATCTCTTGGTGGTGCTATTCCTAGCTGTTGCACATTTAGGTCTTGTGAGCCTTTTTCCAAGACAAATAAAAAGCCTTTGGAGACAAGGCCTTTCGCATCCTGGAAGGAGTTTTGCTTGTGTTGCTCTCTCCTCTCTCTCTTGCTCTCGTGCTTGCACTGCTGGCTTGTTCTCTCCAACTTTCACATGTCGCACTATTCAACTATTCTCTCTTGCTCTTGTTCAACTGATCCCTCTTTGTTTTTGATTGTCGTATTGCTACTCTCGCATGTTGCATTGCTTCACTCGAGTATCTTGCACTCTCCCTCTACGTTGATCTCATGATTCGCACAACTCTGGTTGTTCTCCCTGCTCTTGGCTTTTTGTTTTGTGTTTGCCTAGTATTACCCCCTTGCCCTTTGCTATAGGTGGAGTGTGGAGCTGCTACAAACTATTGCAGTAAATTTTAATTTTTTCTCTCATTTGCATTTTTTTCAACTTTTTCATTCATTTGATTAAGGTAAGCAGGCGGATGTCAAAACACTTTAAAATTCAGGAAAGGTTGAATCCTTGCACCTTGCTCCTCTACTTTTAAAGTTTAAAAAAAATTGTAATTCTCCACCTTGGGCCAACATCACAAAACATGCTCAATTTGGTCAAGAAACAGGGAAAATGTGGGATGTTTGGTGTAAAAGGGTTCAATGTTTGGTGATGGGTGAATTAAAACACATAAAAATTTCAAGCTTAAAATATTTTATCATTGCATCTTGGCCTCTAGAATACAAAGAAGTTTTGTAAAGCTTTAGTAATTGGCACACTCATTAAGTTTTAAATCACTTGAAACAAATTAAAAATGAGGAAGACAACAATTGAACTAAAGAAAGGTCTAGAGCTATTTTTTCAAAAAAATTGAAGTAAACTATCATTCATCCATTTATTGTGTATTTTGCGTTGCTCCTTTACTTTTGACACTTCGAAAATATTTGTAACCTTTCAAATTGCACATCCAATGACACAAAAATCATTCAATTTGGTGAAAAAATGAGAAAAATGTTAGATGATAAACATGTGTTTTATGATAAATGTAGTTTACCCTAGTTTTGGTTTTAATAGTTTAGTAGTATTTTTTATCATTAACTTGTGTTTTTTTATAGTTAGAATGTTATAACACTTATGTTTTCTATGTGTGTAGGACTCCAAAAAAAAATTTAATCAAGATTCAATATTATAAACTTTTAAAAATATAACCATTTTATTTTTTACATCAACTTGAAAAGAAAGAAAGGGGATTAAATTTTAATATATTTTTAAACCTTAAATTCCACTCTTTGATAATTGTTTGTAATATTCTTGTGTAAACAATCATGGATGCATCCTCTAAAAATGAAAATAGAATCAATGAAAGTGAGGATTGTGAAGTTTTTATGAATGATGTTATCAATGAAATCGTTGAATCCTAGCATGCAAACTAAAATGTCAAGTTGAAATACAAAAAATGAAGAAGCAATTATGAAAGGATTTTTTTTTAATTGCATATTCAAATAAAGCTTTGGAAATTTGATAGTATACTTGTTTTTTGTGTGAATGATAATTAGATTGTGAATGTTGAACATGTATAAATCATGCATTGCATCTTATGTTAGAAGAAAATGATACCCACCCAACATTGGTAGAAAACCCATTGTTGGTTGTTTATTTTTTTTCTTCCTAACTAAATGGGTAGGTTATTTATTTTATTTTTTTGTTTTTGGACCATATAAGCTTCAAGGCATCAATATCCCCAAAAATTAGAGCAATTGGTTATTAGTTTACTTCTTTACTTTTTAGTAATAAATTTTCAATTATATTGTTTAGGTAAGGTATGTATGACAAATGCGAACATTAGACACCATTTTACAATGAATGGAATTCATCCATAATGTTCATCCATAATTCCTAATTAAATTTCAGTTAACTTTTAGTTAAATCCCAATGGACTTTCAATTAAGTCCCACTTAACTCTTAGTTAAATCTCAATTAACTCTTAAAAAATCCTAGTTAATTCCCAGTTAAGTTTTAGTTAACCCCTAATTAAGTCCGAATTAATTCATAGTTAACTTTTAGTTAAGTCCTAGTTAAGTTATAATTAAGTCCTAGTTGATTATTAATTGTCTCTTAGTTAAGTCCTACTTAACTCTAGTTAATTATTAATTGACTATTAATTAAGTTTTAGTTAACTCATAGTCAACTTTCAATTATGAAAGTTCTCAAGAAGTTTCCTTACTTAATGTGCACATAAAAGCCTCCTTGGAAGCTTCCTTGGAGCTAGGTATTCAAAGGGGTATAAATAGGAGCAAGACCCCTCATTTCCTTTAGTCTATTCAACACCAATTTTAAGCATGATCTTGCACCATAGCCTTGTCATATTTTTTTCATGTTCATGTTTGCATATATTAACATAATAAATATCCATTTTCACATTTGTCTTGCACATCTGATGTTTTAGTTTTTAGTTTTTGTGTTTTTATTTTTGAATCACGTAATCTTGTCTTGTTCCTTGTTTGAAAATTAGACTTAAACTTTTCTTTTAGCCTTTGTTATTGTAGTTTTTTGTGTCTTTGACAATAGATGATTTTTTTTAAAATTATGTTTTATAGTTTTATGTTTTTATCATAAACATGTTTAAGTTTCTAGATTGATAAACTACCTAGATGAAAATTTTAATCATCCAAGTAGGTTATTAAAATCTGAAAATTCAATGCCTAGCCCATAATGGTCTAGTCAGTTCTTGAAATGATATGTAATATCTTGGTAAGTTATCTAACAATTTGCAAAAAAATCAATGATTAACCAACACTATTAAAAATCTAACCTTATCTTTTAAAAAAGGAACAATATGTTGGCCTCTCATGACCTTGTACAAGTCTATATGATACATATTTAGGAGGCTACAAGGAAGATTATTATGTGTTTGGTTGCTTTAAATGAAAAGGGGAAATTTGCATATGGATATTAAGGTTGCAAAACAATGAAGGGGGGGGGGAGGGGGGGGAGGGAGGGATCAATTTTAATATATCAATCAAATAAGGGTAAATATATACATTCAAATTCATTTCATTTCAATTTTGTTGCAAACTTTTTGTTGCTCATTTTTACATTTCTTTTTCTTGTAGTTCTAATAAACAACCAAACTTTCAAGCATAAACTTTGCGATTTACCTTTGTAAAAGTCTTTAAGAATTTGCCAATCTGCCAAGGAATTTTTCTAGCAATTTTGATAAAAAAACCAATTCTTGTGAGTTTTCAAGAATAATTTAACTTGATTTTGTGTCTAGAGTCAAATGTTTCTATTTAAAGGAAATAAGGTGATTCTAGAATTGATAGATTAGTTAGTATGTTCATGATCCTTTACATTATCAAGGTGTAGTCCAAGTTGTATGTATGATTTAGTTCAAAATGTAATGCAAAGGTCTTCATGCTCATGAATATTGTTTCATTCTTTTTATAGGGTTATCAAGGAATCCTAACATTAACCAAGGACTAAATGTGTGTTGAAGGACTCCTTGTACAACCCATGACAATGGACCGAAAATGTTACTAGGAATTATTCTTTGGTTTGGTATCTTTACTTTGTTTTATTCCTATCCCATTAGTCTTCATAAGTTCACATGACCTTAGATCTTGCAATGATGAATTTTCATTATTTCCCAAGATCCTAATCTTTATCTACAAAACTATAATGCACTATTAGGAATCCAAGATTGCACTTGGTCTTAATAGTAAGAACTTAATATTGTAGCTAGTTTTGATATTAGGATCTCAAGATTGTACTTAATTCTAGTACCAAAATCTCAAGTTTACATTTAGGAATTCAAGACATTTGAATTGTAAGACCACATTAACTTCTACTTCTTATCCAGGAAGTATGGTAAGTATATAAAAAATAAGTTCTTAGTCCAGGATTGTGAATTTTTTATTCAGGAATAACATCCTAGATTTGGATGGTAGTTGTATATACTCAAGACAAATGGCATTCAAGTAAAGATATAATGTTTCAATCTAACTTTGGAATGAAAGTGCCCAATTTGTTTCCAATTTTACATTTGATGTGTTTGTCCTTTCCAAAGAAGTTGTCCCTAATCCATTAAGTGTTTTTCTAAAGGATTCATATGTTGGTAGTAGGAAGGGAAGGCTTCTCAAGTAGCTTAGAAGTGGAGGAGAAGGAAATAGTGTTGATTACTAATACATGTTTTCTCATCAGGTATCAAACACATCATGACGCTATAGTTTGTGAGCTTGCAAGCACTTTCCTAAATTAGCTTAAAAATAAATTCCCTTAGGTGAGTATTCTTGTGTCGTTGCAAGCTTCTTGGGCTCTATTAACACATAAGTGTTAATTTGTCTTTCAATAACTTTCATAGCATGTTCCAAAAAATCTATACTATGATTTTCACTTTTGAATTGGGTTTTTTTACCTTATGTCCTCATGTATTCTTTTCAATTCCCAAGAAAATGGTGTTAGTGTTGTGAATGGATAGTGCTTTAAAGAAGCATTATTGAACAATTTGTAAGATTAGTTTATTGTGGCAAATGGTGAGTCATAATCAATTTTTTGCACTTCAATCCATCAATAGGTGTGTGATTGGATAACACAAGCTTTCTTGCTTGCTCCTTCCACCACTCAAGGCCTCTTGCAACTATGCTATTAGTCCATGTCATAAGTCACTTAACAACAATTTGGAAATTGAACAAAACATGGATGTTTTTAAACATCTAAAGTTTGATATGTTATTAGTTTGATAGGTATATGACCCAATCCAACAATGCTTTAAACTAGTATGGTTGGTGGGGTTGGGTGGAAGAGTAGGAATATATCTGGCAAATGGGTACATGGTAAAAATTAGCACATTCAAGTGATATAATCTCACTATTGTCTGAGAGTTAGTTGGATATGAATAATTCAACTCAAGCCATAGTATTTGCTTTCAAAGCAGCTACAACAACAACTATAGGGGATGATTTTAGCCATGATAAGAAAAAGATTTTTTTTGCAAAAACTAGGTATTAATTTAATCGGTCACAATTTCCAAGTTATCCACATCTTGAGTTTGCTCATAAATTGTGGTTTGTATGATCCCAAGCCCTCTAAATCTTAACTTTTGGGTAGAGATTGCATTCTTCCAATCTTTATTCCTTTCACATGGATAAGTTAGGTCTATGATCTATTCCACACCTCCCTTCCGTCATGGAATGTCTTGAACCTTTAATTAGAAAATTTTGGTCTCCCCCAATAAGGGAGTTTTATGATGAGTAATGACTTTGAGTGTTGTTTTTATAAACAAACTAAAATATGGATCCTACCTTTTAAATTGCCAAAGTCATCGATATTGTGACTTTTCATAACCATCATCCATTATATCCATCAAAGTCTCATGAATAATCACGTTCCAATTATTTAACTTTGTCAAGCAAGAAAGGCATTCAATATACCACACATATATTTTGTGCACCTATTTCTCCACTCAAATAGGTGCAATGGAGGTGTAGTATCTATCTATTACTTATGAAGGAATGGCAATAGGATGAAGAATGTTTCATCGAAGATTTATAGAAGAGTCGAGAGGTGTTTTACCCTCTTTTACCATAGATTGAATGTCATTAGTGTTTGTAGATCTTTGTGACATTACTATAGAGCACTACTATGACTAGCACCTTCCTATGTGGAGCTGAACCCACCTTCCTCCTCCTCCTTGAGTTTGTATAAATGCAAGTGAAATAGATGGAGTCATCATTACATGAATCATGCCTAATGGCAATTGTTGTTATTTGTTGATTATAACATCATCTGCACTATTTTTTTCACTACCTAAAAGGCTTGAAAGGCCACCTTGCACGAAGGTTCTTGTATATTGGTTGCACCAAAATGGAATGTATTATGTGGCCATGACATATGAGAACCTTGGGTTATTAAAAATAAAGGAATTGATACTCCAAAAGTACCCCCCACCTACTATGGAGTCAAAGAAAGTCAAAGGAGGAGGATTGATTTATTTGAGGGTCTATAAACATGAAGGTATGATTGTCATACTCTTGGGGCCTAGTTGTTACTCCAAATGTGTTCTTAAAAAAAAATTGGTTTTTTGAAATTGTAATAGGACTTCACTTGTTTGGGCATGTGGGTGACACTTTGGCATAGAAAAGTACATTAGATGGGAACATGCACAACAAGGATGAAAATGATGGGGTTTGGTTGTATGGGGAGCAAGATGGTGAACAAAGATTTGTTGTGTCAGGGTTGCGGTCTTTATGACATGTATCCTTTGAAAGAATTGAAATACATTTTCAAGAACCTATGGTTCTGTTTAAGTTCAAATCTCATGGGCATATAGGTAATGATTTGGCATAACCAAACACGTTGAACTGGGATGAAAACTTCAATCATGAACATGATGGAGATTGGTCGAATGGTAGGCAAGATGGTGAATGTAGACTCCTTGTGTCAAAATTTTCCCCTTTGGAACATGTTATTTGTTGCAAGATTATAAGTATGAAGGTTTGAAATAGTTATACAATGTTTTGCGAAAGTAGGACACTCTAGTATTTTGATATGTATGTTCCCTTTCAATTTGGTTTGTGATCTACAAGCTATTATTGATGCATAGGAGTTTGTGTAAAAATATGACCACATTCAAGGATGAAACTTTATCCTTGAGATTTGTTTTTGGGAAGGTGATTTCCTACTTAAGATGTTATATACCTACCTAGGATTTTACACAATTTTTTTATTCCATGAATGAATTTATCTACTTTGGTCACATGTCTTGAACTCCTAGAATTATTGTTCAACACACTACTAGAAATTTTAGGTTTTGCAACTATCATTTGCAACTAAAATTTAGTTACATGCGACACATGCAACTGCAAATTTGTGTAGTTGCTTAAAACAAATTGCACATGACATTTAGTTGCATGTGACACTACGTATGCAACATGTATATACAATGTTAATATACATGTTCATCCATACATATTAATCCAAATGTAGTTGCACCTTATGTGCAACTCTCCTTGCAACTACAATGTAATTAATAAAAATATGACACGTGTTTCAAAATTGGACAATTAGCTTGTGGACACGTGTCACTATTTAATAATTGTTGTGTTTTCAAAATTAAAAACTCATTGGATAAATCTTAATCATTAAAGTTTTTGCCACTAAGATGATGACATGTGGCACACCATGGAATATTCATTAACCATTTGACGTGTCTCCATTTTTTTTATAAAAAACACCAATTACATGGTGACATGTGGCAATTAAGGCCCACCTTTTTTATTTTTAAATATTAATTAATAAAATTTAAATCGTCCAATTTATGGCTAACGAGATGTTAACACATGTTGCCTAGGTAGGTAGGTAATTATTAAACCCTATTAGGTAAATAAGTTTGTTTAGGTAGGTAAGTAGGTTGAACATAACTAGATTTAGGCTATATAGGTAAAATTAAAATAATCCAATTTTATTTTAAAGATTATATGTTTCATAAAGGTCAAGTTTTTTTAATTCACTCATCCCCAATGGCATTTGGTATTTCATTGTTACAAAGTTATTGTTCATAATTATATAGTGAGCCAAATAGATGTACTTGTAGGTTAACTCCTGTAGCCTATTTACATTAATAGTCTAACATAAATAATAAAATTTAAATATATAATACCTATTGATTATATATATATAATTGATTATCATTATAATTGTAATAGACATTTAATTGATAATTATGAATATTTATTATAAATTTTAATATTATCATATTAATTGATTCTTAATTTTTTTTAAAATAAAATTTACATTTTCTGAAAATTATTCCAAAATAAAATAAATTCAAAATGTTTTACTTGCCAAAAAAAAATTCAATATATTTGACAAATCAAATTTAAAAAATTGCAATATATATTTAAACCATGGTTTAATTTAACTTAATTTAATTTAGCATAATTTATTTTAGTCATAATAAATATAATCTAATTTAGTTTAACCATAAATATAGCCTAACTTAATTTAGCCATAATTGGTTCGGCCCAATTTAATTTAGCCATATTACTTTCATATTAATTTAATTTAGCTTAATCTAGTTTAGCCATAATAAATATTTTTAAAAAAATTAGCCAAAAAAATTTAACCTAACTTAATTTAGCCATAATTAATTAGCCATGGTTAATTTAAATTAACCCAAGTTAGCATGGGGTTAACCTTAATAGTAAAGGCACATAATATTATTATACATAATTTATGTAGATATATTAAGTATAATAATTTAAGTATGTATAAATTTAGGCCATTGTTTTTATGACGTGTCTATGTTGTACACATTTAGTTGCATGCCAGTTGCATAGTGATTGGTTACAAACGACAAGATTTTTAGTAGTGAACAAGGCCATGTCTTTTGACCTTAATGTAACCCTAATGACACTTCCACTAACACCACCACAAATATGGCAAATGGTTAATTATAAACCTTATCTAGGATGCCCCCTTTGTGATGTTTTGCTTATTGCAATTGTCACACAACTTGTGAATAGCGTAGATGGCCCACATCACAAACTTACCCTCCCATGGTTTGATAATGGAAATTGTGCAAAATCAGTTCTTTCATGAGTTCATGTTTTTCACACATGGATTTTGTGCATTTAAAACACGTATGATGCACATAAACAAAATGGAATATTTTCATCCGCATGGAAATATTCCACTCTATTTATACATGCATCATACGTGTTTTAAAGTCACAAAATCCATGTGCAAAAACACGAACCCATGAAATAATTAATTTTGTGCAAATTTGGAATGAACCTATGAAGCCTATAAATTTTTGATGCATTACATAAACAAGGTTGACTATGTCCATGTGAACCCATAACAAATCATACCTTTAGTGTCAAGGTGGAATGTGTGATTCTATTGGAATGATCAATAATTAATAACATAAAACAACATCTAAATCAAGCAAAATATATAGACAACTAAAATAGGTTCATGTCTACATTTTGACAATACACTTGCAACCACCAGCATCAAAAAAAGTAGAGCCAAAATCACGGCATGCTTAGCAAAGACAATTAACATGCAATCTTTTAGGTTTCCATCAAGCCAAGGTAAGTTGCAAGTACCAAGGCTTCAAGATCTTTCTTATTTTCACGTCCACAAATGCAACAAACAAGCTCATTGTCTTCCTTTTATGTGACCTTCTCATCAATCTAAAGATTGTCTAGCTTCACATTCCAAAAAAAATTCATGCCACAATGCAAAATACATGATTCCATGATACATACAAAGATGCCAATTTTCCATGGTTGAAATAAGCATCTACCATAACAACTAAAAAGCTTATTGCCATCATTCGACAAAAGCAAGCCAATGATTGCATTTGGAGGCCATACCTTTTGGCCATCAATTTTCATCTTAACATGTCTATATGCAAGGGTCTTTCCTTTGAACTCAAAGTCAAGCAGTTGGCACAAGAAGGCACCTGAAACTACAACCCTCATTACTATGATGATTTTGTGACAATTCTAGCTATAATTAACTTTGGCTTTCAAAATTTTTAAAAAGAAGCAAGGTGTTCATACAACTATGAATCCACCAATTTGATCCCACAAACCCTTTTTCCACATTTTTTTCTATTACACAAACTAAACAAGAAAAACACCAAAAATCTTGGATCAAGTTCCTTCTTGTTCCCAAAAAAAGGAACTATGATAATGTAGCTAATATTAACACATGCACACACACACAACAACTGCATGGACGCTAGCCACAAATACTTTCTTGAAAACTCCAAATTGGTTACTAAATCATCTTGTAACCATATCCCTAGTTATTGATGGTAGGTGTCATAGGAAGTGATGAAATAGGATGATAAAGAGGGTTGGACAAAACATGTTTTCCACATGACAAGGCACGTGAATGCAATAGCAACAAAGAACTATCCATTGTCCTTGTGAGAAGGTGCAAGAGAATGGAAAATCAACATTTACATGTCAATGTGCACAAAAGACAATTTGCTTTCATTAGATCTCCACCCTAAATGCCACTAACTTGGAACATAATATGTTCAAAAGTTACTTGGAAATCATTTTCACAATTGATAAGCTATTTGCTTATTCCAACCTAGGTAAACAAAGTCTATCAAGTTCTTAGGTTAAAAAACCTAGATGTCAACTATGTCTACAAACATGAAAACCCCAACAACTTGCATGAGGTAGGATGCATGAATAGATTTACTAGAAATTGCACCATTTATCCACTAGGGGCCAACATCAGTCTTTATTTAACACAACAAAAGTGAAGCTCACAAAATAGTAACCCTCATGAGAATTGAACTATTGCCATATTCATGATTAAGAAAGTAATAACAAGGTGAAGTTGATAAAAGCCTCTTTGTCTTGATTCTCTACACACTAGGTACCTTCTACAACAACAAATTTGATTATTAAATGCCTTTGTGCATAAGAGATGTCTTGGAGTATGATCATGAATGCTTGAATCCATCACAAGCTTTCACATAGCTTGCAACACATAAATGTTTTTCTCCATGTCAAGAATTGGACATAAAAATTATATTAACCTACAATGTAATTTGTGGAGATGATGTACATGAGAGCTTTTACTTGAGTTCCAACAAATGAAAAATCATTATCTTAGGATGCCAATCAATAACTCAACATCACCAATGCTACAAACCTAGCACATTTGGAGTGATCAATGCAATCTAAGAGTATCCAATAACTCATGTAGAGAATCACATAACAATACATCATTGACCAAAAAGTTACCCTTAAAAGAAATGAGCAACAAAATTTGGATGTGAAGCCTTAAGTGGCCTCAAAGGGGTCAAAAGGGAAGACTGGAAAATGGCCATTGCTCGCCTTCCACAAATCCCATTAGCACAAGGGAAGCTTCAACAAGGGAATCACAACATGGCACTTGTAATTATACAACCCTCACTATTGTGACATTTCTAACTACTTTCAACTCTAGCCTTCAAGAATATGAAAAAGAGCCAAGGTGGACCATGAATCCACTAGTTTGATCCCACAAACCCTCTTTCTACAATTGTTTATATTGCACAAACCAAACATGAAAAACACCAAATGTCATGGATCAAGCTCCTTCTTGTTCCATAAAAATTAACTATGATAATGTAAATGTAATTATGCATGCGTGGTTACTTTTATGGAGAGATTTCCATTACTTTTCAACAAACCAGCTTGGTCCCTATCCATTTCAATATATGCACATGTCCCCAAATCTATGTTTTTTTGGAGAAGTTTTTTACACGTTAAACTCCACTGCTATAGAGAGTGTTCCCTATAATTGTCATGTTACACAAACCAGGCTCAAAATCTCACCATAAATGTGGCCATAGATTCGTAAGACTAACATGTTCCTCCACATTGATGACAATAACCTCCTCCCTCTCCACCTTGTGACATGGTGAACAAACAAAACCCACTAGCATTTACAACCTAGGCAAGGCAAGACGTCTTGCTTGGGTTTAGAAAGAAAGCAAATGAAGATAATTTATAACGGAAACAACTTGTTAAAAGCAGCAACATTAGTAACACAAAAAAATAGGTTAGACATAGTCTTATCATAGGTGATATAATATTAAATTAACCACCATTAAACTTTTGAACTTTAACCCATTATTGTCCAAGGTTGTCAAAATGGATATGACACAACCAATTTGCATTGGACGTCATGTTGGTGTTTGTCATGATGTGTCCGTTATGTTGGTTAAGATTGATGTAAGGAAAAATTTCAATACATGTAGGCTACCCTTGTTATGCATGGCAACTATAAACAAATTCAATCACCATAGGATTAGCGACCAAAAACAAATTTGGCCACCACAACTTTTGGTTACCCACTTTTGATCTCCACAGTTGGTGACCAAATTTTTTTAGTCTGCCCAAAAAACATTTGGGATTTGCTTGAAATTTTTTTAGTGATTTGATCAAGAACGGCCATTGATCCAACAACTTAAAATATTATAGTCATTGCCCAAAAACATTTTAGGCATGCCCAAAAGATTTTGTCACTAACTTGGGCAATCAAAAATATTCAATCGCCATAATTAGCGACCAACAATGATCGAATTTTTTGGGTAGTTCTTGAAAACATTTGGGTAATGACCAAATTATTTTTTAGTCTTTGGATTGATGGCCATTCTTGATTGAACAACTTAAATTTTTTTGTGCAGCTACCAAATTTTTTTTAACTGCCCAAAATTCTTTGTGTAGATCAAAAAAAATTTGGTCACCAACTATGGTGAACAAAAATGGGTGACCAAAAAATTTTGATCGTCAATTGTGGCAATTGAAAGTTGGCAACCAAATTTAATGTTTTGGTCATTACAATTTGACCGAAACATTAAATTTGGTTGCTAACTTTCAATTCACAACGACCAAATGACATTATATTCAATCACCATTAACTATTTTATGAGCAACTTGACTTCGTTTTGACCTAGGCTGACCCTACATTAACATGATGGAGGGTTGCATCTACATCTAAATGTGTCCGTCACATCATGACGGACACATGGACATAGTGATAACCCTATTGTTGTCTTGTACCTCAAACATAATAGCATATTCAATAGAAAAATAATGAAAATGCGAATGTAAGGCTCTTGAACACTGGAAGATTATTTACATGTGTGGTGGTCTAATTACATTATAGGTCTTACACATAAGAACTAAACTTGGGTTGTAGCTGCCAACAAAATGCGGGTCAATGCCATGTAATCCTTGGCATTGTTCATGATATTTTTGGTCATGTGGTTGCTTTGCGCATATACTTTCAAATTACCCACATCACAAAAATCCCATGCAAATTTGATGCATGGCTAGAGGTTTTTCACACTATGTACCCATCCTAGTGGCACATCAACTTTATCACCAACAAATTGTTGAACAATTACACCATGTAAGCACAATGAATCTAAATAACATTGTGCTCGATTCATGAAGCTGAAGCACCTTTTCTTGTTGAAGATCACCATCATTTTCTTTTGGTTGGTTAGTCATGTCATTTATGTGTTCAATATTTTCTACTTCACCATTGAATACATCCATGACATGAAAGGTTTCTTGGAACATGTGTGCCACCTCCAATCCAACATCCATAGAATGTTGATGAACATTATCATGACTTGCAATAGTAGCACCATGGGATTATGGGTTGGTTGGATTAGCATATCCTAGAATTTGATTATCCATGTGGCCTTTCCCAAAAATCATCATCAAACTTTGTAGGACCATCCCCCTTCTAAACACGGCAAGTTGGGAACCACCCAAATTGTTACAAATGTGTTCGATAACCATTGATGTTGTGAAACCACAAGCCTTTATAGCAATTACATAAACAATGTATCCTATTTTGGTCAGATGTTTTGGCATGATGAAGTTCATGAAACCAAACTCTATCATCACATGCTTGAACAACCTCTGAATAATTGACCTCGTTGACAAAGTTAGGTTGGTTTATATCCATGATGTCGTCTAAATTGTTATAGCATCCAAAAATCAAATCTCACAAGATCCCATCACAATTTAACATCTCACAACTTAATAGTGGAAATTGTGGAAAATTTATTCATTCATAATTCGTTTTACACATTAATATCGTGCATTGAAAACACATTTGACACACAAATTTATGGGAAGATGTAAAATTTGTGTGACATTTGTACGTTCATAAATTTGTAATTCATCCTCCAACAAATTTATCCATGTGTCAAATGTGTTTTCAACACATGATATTCATGTGTAAAGTGTACAAACCTATGAATAAACGAACTTCACACAATTTTCATTATTAATTTGTTGCATGCTAAACTTGTGATGGGGCAAGTAACAACATGCACATAAAGATTCATGGCTATGGGTGAAAGCATGAAATAAAAAGCTAGTGATGCCAAGGTTATAGTCCTTTACAAGGATTACATTTTCCACTTGGCAGTTTTCTATTGGTTTATACTGCATTTTTCACACAATTTTTCAAACATAATATCAAATTTGAGGCCAAATATAACATATAAGATGGTAAAAACTCAATTTTTTTTGCATCAAGCTTTAGATTATAATCAAATCTATAACTTTACTTTGGATCATGATTACAAATTCAAATTATAATAGTGCTTAAAGATGTATGAATATTAAAATCTAAAAGTGTATATGTATTTTTATTTTTTTAATGTTTTGAACATATGGATCCCTTCTTGTGGAATATACTAAAGTTCACAAAAAAATTGAAACGATTTGGCAAACATTTGATAAGGAAAAATGACTTTTGAAACAAAAAAACCATATGTCCACATGTTTTTTTTATAGTGTTTTAAACATATAAAAAGACTTGTGAAACATGGTGAATTTTCATGAAATTTTTGTAGTTGCAACTTTGAAAGTATAAGAATTTATTTCAAAAATTAAATGAAGTTTTTGATATATAATGTTCTTGTGGTGATTTTTCAATTTTAAAAAAAATAGTGTTTAAAGACTGTCCACACACTTTGTGGCTCTTTATTTCATGTTTTCACCCCTATGTGAACTTTGCCAACACATGATTCCATTGTCTTTTTGTTTGGCTCTGAGCATGCAGCCTCTCTGCTTAGAATGTATACCTATGGTGTCATATGTACTGGATTTAGCAGATCAATCATCCAATTAACATTGAATTTATATGAATCATGTTAATGCTTATGATGAATATCAGTGGGAGAGCCCAATAGTAATGTTTCCAAGATTAAATGTGTTCCTAACATTGCGCAACATCATAAAAAATCATGTTTTGTGATAAAAAAATGGATATAGTCTTGCCTACTTCACTTTGTGATGATGTCAAATGGTGTGAATTGTGTAAAACTCACACAAAAAACACCCAAGGGTAGCACATTTGTTAAGCAACCACAACCCTTCAAAACAATGAATCACCCCTCCCCTTGAATTCAAATGATGAATACACATCACACCCTTATCAAATAAATTCAATACTTTAAACATCAACAACCACATTAATAAACATGAACATTTTTGAAAATAACTTTGAATATGTTATACCTTAAGCATGCATCTCATGTGACAGGCAATTCGCAAACCTATGAAAACTTGGCGATGAAAAAGATAGAAAACCATAATTTTGTTTTGGATTATTCTTGAGATTCACCCATTAAACAATCAAGGGACTGTATTGTGCAATAATCCCATTAATTAAAGGTTAAATCATCAAGATGTTGTTCATTAGCCCCTAGAATAATTATGACCATTAAATATGCGTGTTTCAATCATAAGGAACATAAATCAATCAAATGGCCACATAACTCTAGTGTCAAACACTCATAAATGTTAACTATGTATGACATTGCATTCATTAGTAGAACAACCCCATATTGTGATTTGTCCAAAGTGACTAAAATTGTCATTTGCGACTATTTTGGTCTATTTTAGTGACCAAAAAGTTGTAAACAACACTTTTAGTCACCTTGGACAAGTCGCAATATGGGCTTTTTTCTATTAGTGATTTACCAAGAAAACAAAACAAGTTGTTGAACATCATGAGGTGGACTTAAATAGGTCAGAAGAACAATTTAAGAATGACATAAGCCCTATTGCATAAGAAATTACCTTGTTGAAACTCTCCCTTTCAATGATTCAAACTCTAGCATTGTGATATGCCCTATAGCCTCAATCCTCCCAACCCTAACTTGCCTTTCCATTGTAATTCATTTTGGATCCATCTCATGCATTGTCCATTGGTCATCTTGGGCTAAGGTTGTTACCTTAGCCATCCCCCCATCAACTAAAATTGTACACCATAGGGCCAAATTTGACCATGATGTCAAATGGGAATTGTTGCCTTAACAAGGGCAGCATTTTGGAAGTTCATGTTAAACCTAACCCTAAAAAATTGAAGCATTAAAACCAAACTTAGCAAGAGAAGAATGTGTATATGGGATTGATGTGATCTATTTAAATAATAAGCTACAAGTAGGCAACACATGCATGGACACATCAACACTAAGAACCTAAATGTGATTATTAAGTATTAACAACACAATATAATGTTGAGCAACTTCACACAAAAATAACACTAATAACTTAAAATAACAACCCAACTCAATGTTAAACACCTTATACATGTGTGAATTGCCTTTCAACATGTTGCCACTTTGGATATGGGTTTACTAATCCAACATGCAATTTCGCTTATGTTAAAAAAAATGGTGGATGGACATAATAAAACATGCACAAAAGGTGCATAATTCTACATTAGTAATGGTATTTACTTTATTTGTAAATGATACTTACAAAAAATGAATGGATACATTATATCCATTGCTTACACTAAAATGAAGGAAGAAACACAAGACCATATTATAAATTCACAAATGAAGGAAAACATATATGTGGTCGACCTAAGAGACGCATATTGTTGTACAACATTGGAAATTAAAAGGTCTAGATTTGTAGAACCTTGGAAAATGGTGATTAAACTATAGTGATCTGAAATTATATATTTAAGAGGCATTTCCTTTATCCATTTCATCTAGCAACCAAAAATCCCAAAATCTTTAGGAGTGTTAAACTTTAAATAATGGGAACAATGACAACTACATTTTACAAGATGCCCAACCGTCTTTTCAAAATTAACATGTTCAATGAAAGGCAAAATTACATCGTAGAACTTAATGCATTGGGGACATTCTCGACCTAGTGGGACTTGCCTCTTTTCCTTTCCATGCACATAATCCACAAACTTGAAGGCATGAGGGCTCCCAATGACCACTTTTTGCCTCTTAAAACTTTTTCATTCTTGGATACTTGGTGTGTGGACTTCAAACCTAACTTGACAAAAAGAACTAGAGCATGGAAACAAAATAATCCAACTAATTTCATTCATACTAGTAAAGTAACCACCAAAATGTTTCAACTTCATATGTATCAATCCAACTTAATCACACATTAAAATGGAAAGAATTGAAGATTCAAACAAAACTTTTACACGCAAAATGTTTTTAATGGAATAAACATGGAAGACATCAACAACTTTTAACAAGAAACAACATCATAATTGTTTGAGGACAATATTAAGTGCATGCATTTCATCTATGGATGAATAAAAAAAAATTATTACATTCTGACTTGGGGGGATTGAGATTGGAAGTGGCGTTGTTGTGGAATATTTAGATAGTAGAAGCACAGTGGAAGTGGATGCCCTTGGAACTCCACTTTCATGCATTTTTGGGCTTTTTGACTCATTTGGTATCACAATTTTTGATTTGAGTTTGGGCACATGCAAGCTAGGCCTTAGATTTAATGATAAATTCTTCCTACCATGGTTCATAGAATCCCTAGTGGGCAATTCCATTGTCTTAGAGAGGGAATTGTTATCTTCATCATCAAACACCATGGCTTTTTGTTTAACATGATCTTGTTGTTTATGCATGGTTTGGCTCCTTTGTGCTTGCAAATGTTCGTGTAGGAGTTCAACAAGGACATCATTTTCAATAGCTTCCCATGAGTTAGGTAGGTATGATTTGCTTGAAAATGAAATGTTCAACGTTATTGACACTACTATGTGTAGTGTCTAGCATGGAAAGAAACATTATGAGCAACATGACCACCAAATTATCATATGGTGTGGAAGATGACTTAGGTAAGCCATGGCTTGGAATTGGTGCCATCTTGTGAGCCATAATGTAAGCCACAAAAAGTTTTTGGGTCCTTGGTAGGCAACTTTCACCAAATGTTGCAAAATATGGTCAACCTTTGATCTTGAACCCAAATTCAAAACAAACATGTAAGTGAAATTCAACCAACAATTGATTGCATGCACAACCCTAGTACAAGAGAATCACCAAGATTATCCCCCAAAATAATGCATTCAATTCAATATCAAAATAAACATATGAATGAATTTCAAGCAAGAGTTCACCAATTCACAATTGTAGTTCTAGAGAGAAACCAAGCTTAGGTTGTTTAAATCAATATCTTAAACTTAAACATAAAACTATAATAATTGGTAAGTAGCCAAAAGTTCACTAGTTCACAATTCTACTATTAAAAGAGGCCAAATGTAGCTATAAAAATATTAAGTGATTAAATTAAAGTTTGAAAAAAACTAATCAACTAAACAAACTAAAAACTCAACAAGCTACAATGAACACATTCAAGCTTGACACTTTGTGTGCATGAGCATGGCAACACAATTTTATTTAAAGCCAAGGTAGGATTTAATGCCATAAAATCCCCCACTCCTATGTTTGTGACACATGGCTCCATGGCATTTGAATTCACAAGGATGCATGATGCCATTTTTTTAGTGGATTATATAATTAAATATGAGTTAGAAAGTCCATTTGTGACGCACCCTTAAGCTCCTTGATAGACTCAACTATGAGTCAAAAATGAAAACAATGAAAGGATAAGTAGTTGGGGTACGCTCCCTAGTTTGCAGCACTTCAAGAGTAAGGGTAGATGATGTGCATGTAAGGATATTTATTTATAACTTTTGAAATGGTGGTATAAGAAAATGATAACTATCACCATAACTTTTTTGTAGGTAGCTTAAAAACCCTAATAATAAACGCCAACCCAATAATAAACCTCATTTTAAAGTTAGCTTACCTCTATATGTGAAGAGGCCTTAAGAAACAAAGGATGCTAAACTACCCCCCACAATTATTTTTAATAAAGCATTTTTTCCTCATATAGAGGAAATTTGATAGGTGAAGTGCAATGAAGGCTTGTATTTCAATGGCCTCTTGTAGGCTGCTAAAGAAAATAACTTTGTACTAAAAGACAGCCAAACGGCCCTTCCCAAGGCATGGTCTCATTCAAACTTGGTGATGTTGGGAGGACTTTTTCTTTTCTTTTTTCTAAAGGAGGGGGGGGGGGTTGGAGGATGGGTGGTATTGGGGAAAATAATTGAGTTTCCTTACGTACCTGGTCAACAAATCTAATTTTGAAATAGGTCAAAATGGTATGTTCCAGTCTCTTCAGGACTCCAGTCTCTACACTCCCATTTTCCCCAACTCTATTTTTGCTAACTTTCACAAGTAGGCTAACAAAGTAGCAACCAAGACTTTTGGAAACTCTTTGGCCCTTGGACTGAGTTTTGTTTGATCTAAACTTTGGGAATGTTGCAGACTTTTAAAGATAAAAAGTGCTAAAAGTCACTGATTTTGGCCAAGGGTTTTTTTTCTTTGGGTTTTTTTTCCCCAGTTTTGTCCAGTAGGTGGACTGGCGATCATCCACAAGGAATGAGACAAATTTGGCAACGACAGTAAAGTATAGGGTGGAATCCTGCTCAGTTCATGACCCATAGTAACTCATTGTCTAAATATGTGGAGATGTGACCTTTTTTTCACTCAAAATATGGTGACTTTTGCAGTTTTCCTTCCCCAAAAAGGCCTTTTACAATTGGTACTTCATTTTTCTTCTGTCGCCCCAGTGCCGCCCAAAAAGAAAAAAACTCTTATTTTGTGACTTTTCTATCACCATCTTTTCAAAGAGAACTAATGACATTTGCAGCATTTTCTTCAATAGGTAGTCTTGCAAGAGTAGAGTAAAACTTAATTGAAATCAACATTAGCCTCAACAATAAGTGTATCTAATTAAAAAGTTTTAGGTTGTATGATTTGGAGAACCATTTCATTTTGGGGGAGGGATTGGAACTTTGAGATTTGTAAAAGTTGTTAAAATTGGTGGAATCATTTTTTGGTGAACTCTTTTGAGTTCAGGAGACTTTAAGAGCTAGTGCTCTTTATGATACACCCAATAGTTTCCATAAATTACCTATGTTGCTTATATGATGTTCTTTATTTCACAATCTTTTGTTCCATATTTATTCACTTATGTTTTTACTCTTCTATGTGACATACAATCAGGCCAACTGGAAATGTAAAGGTATATTTCTACTTTAGGTTGTCCAAGAATTATAAAATCAGTAGTTGCAATTCAGTCAAAATAGAATATTGACACTTTTAGAAAAGGAAATGTGGATGCATTCACTAATTAATTCATTATATCAATTCATAATGAATTAATTCATGTCACAAAGGGGACAAATGTATTATTTTTTAGAACCATTCACCACCATATTGAGGGATTCATTTTCATAGTGATTGGTTCTACTGAGAGTTTAGGCTACTATCATATTGAGGCGAGGCATTGTTGCTGACGAGATCTCTTCTAGGCTAGCTCTTTCGAGTTTTTTTGTGTGCCTATCTTCTTGTTAGATATGCTTCATGTAATTAGTGAAGGTTTTAGGTCCTAAGTTATTATTTTGACACCCTTTGGGAGGTCCTCATTGCTATCTTTCATGACTCCTGTTTATGTGTTTGTGCTTTGTGATGATGTCTCTTGGTTAGAGGATGGTTCTCTCTTTTTGTACCTCCCTTTCTCCTTTTGGATGGGTGTTTGTTCTTTAATCAACTTTGACAAGGTTTCATCATAAAAAAGCCCATATTTTATTTTCAAAAATTTTCTTATTTCCTTATGCACATGGTAAGGAACATTTTTGAGTCTCTTTTTGAGACTCAGGAAGAGCCTCAAAAATGTTCCTTACATTACTAGAACAAACTTTCCAACTTTTGGAACCTAACAAAAGTGTAAGGTCCTTTCCTATTGAAATAGGATTAGGATCTTCATTTTGTAACAGGAATAGGATCTTTCATGAATGGAAGGTTCATTTCTATTTTAAAGGGACATTCTGCCAAAGGGAGGTGACTGGAAATGCATGGAGAAAGTTTGAAAAGCTATTCCCATCAAATACCATAGATTTTTGTATAGTGCAACGGCACGGTCAGAGGCCGTTCTTCTGTTTGAGGGTCAGGACTCAGGAATGACAGCAGTGGCCCAATTGTTCCATGTGCCTGAGGAACAACAGCCTCTGTCCCTCACCACCTCCTGCCTAGAAAACTGACCTAATTTGGAAGGCGCATGATTTTGGGGGAACCTTGGATATTCGTAATGACCTGCCAAATTTTTTGCAGTGTATCTGGATGTAATCTTAGAAAGCATATTTTTCATCCAGGAGCAGGGAGGGCATTTCGTTTTCCATAATGCCCCCCTCCCTGTTTGCCTTGGTTTTGCCAGTTTTGGGAGGGAGGGCCTTGCCTTTTTTCAAAATGACACCTCCCTCCTGTTTCGCCTTGGTTTCTCCCACTGAATTTCTGGCAGGTCATTACATGGGGTAAAGCCCTCGATCAAGGACATTACCAAAATCAGGGCTGCAAACTTGGCCATTGCCTTGTGCACAAGGCAGAGCCAAATCTAGGTTGATTCTGGTAATGCCCTTGTCAAGATCTTTGACTGGTTTTTAGTGTAAAAACCTTGGCAGAGCATTTTATGGGGAGTGGAAGTTCCTAGCAGGGAGGCAGTTGACCTGGGAACATGAGGGTAAATGATGTGCTTCCAGCAGCGAATTCGTCTCTTGTCAGCTCAATCAACGTTGTCAATGCAGCAATCGCATGGAAGCGAATTGCAGGTTTGCTTCGTTTAGTTCTTTCCCTTCACTAAGAACGTAAATCAGCAAGTTATGACCCACGCATGCACATGAAAAATATATTTCCCTACAATAACAAACCATCGGTGCAACACAAGAAGGAAATGTTTCAGAGTTTTTTGGTTCTTCAGCTCCGGTGTCTTCTGGATTTGTTCTATGCCATTTTGCACGCTAGGGTTTTTGGCATTGTAGATGCATAGCATTGTAGATGCAATTGGTTTGCACTGTAGAGGTCAGCGTCCATGGACTCTCCAACCTTTTCACCAAAGTTGTTTCTTAGTTTGTTGATGGATAATCAAGGAGGTGCTTCTTCTTCCATCCCAATTAGTATTGTTCTAGGACATCTAGGACTTCAAAAGAAGGTAGGCAAGTTATGGACAAATGCACAATTTTTGTTTCTTTTGGATATTTGCAAAAAGAAAATTTGGAAATACAATTGGAAGCTTTTCAATGAAGCAAATTGGAAAGATTTTATAGAATAGCTAAATGCATGGTTTCCATGAGTGCATTGGAGTTGGAAGCAAGTATGTGATAAGTGGAAGAATATGAAGGTTAAATATGCGACCAAAAAGAAGAAAACTCAAGTGATTAGTGCATTCCTTTTTTATTGGCCATGGTTTGATGAAATTGATGAAATGCTTGGAGGCACAACTAAGATTAATGGCATTGCCAATGCAATTGATCAGGGAGTGCATACTTTACATTCACATTTTGAGGTTCATACCTTTGAAGTGAGTGATAATGATGTGGCACATGGCATTTAAAAGCACTACGATCCACCATAGCAAACTCCTATTTTTGGTCATGGAAATGAAAAGGTTCATGCTCCATCTATAGGTTTAAACATTATGAGAACGAGGGCTTGTAAATTGCCTTGTGTATAAAGCAAAACCAACAAAAGAATGGAAAAATAAAAAATAAAAATTGGATGTAGGTTTTTTTGCAATTGATTTTTTGAAAATGTAAAAAAGATAGAAAAGATGAAAAATGGAGGTGATTGAAAAGATTGTAACGTAGGATGTTTTAGAATGAATAGATAGGTAGGGAACTAATAATGCAATGATGCACTTGCAAGCTCCTTGATGGACTTAACTACAAGTCCAAGGTGAAAACATCAGAAGGATAAGGAGTTGGGGTACGTTCCCTGGCTCACTGCATTTCAGGGGTAGAGGGGCGTGTTGGAGCTCCGAAATGGGGATTAAGATGAGTGACAAGCGGGTCAATTATTCACATGGACCTGCACAAACCAAACAACAAGTTGCTTAGTGCGTAGTTGGAGCACTTTTGGTGCACAAATGAGGCACAAGCACACATGAACTCACAAAACTCATCACAACTTGGACTTGGGGGAGCCACCACCTTGCCCTTTATAATATTTTCTATGCCTACCCACGGGGCCGGCACCCAAATGTCATTTTGTCTTGGGACTCCCAAGTTAAAAGTCTTGAAATTCCCGAAATTGAAATTCTTATAACTTTGGAGGCCCATAACTTCTTGTGCAAGCCTCCAATTGAAATGAGGTCTAAAGAAAAGTTATAGCCCTTGTCAAGATCTTTCCAATGATATGTGGCACCTCACCTGCACGTAAGTAAATCAGGGTGATTCCTAATGTTTAGTGGTCGGGAGTCAAATTAACAATTTGATTTTCAACCTTTTTTTTGTCATAACTTGTGTTTTAAGTACCCAAATGGGTCATGCAAGCCCATTCAAAAATTTAAGTCTTAGGAAATTTTCAATGATATAATTTTTTTTTCAATCTAACAAGTTGTGACTTTTATAATTGCTGTCTAAAAATTCAGGAATCCAATGAAAATCCAATTCCCAAAGTGAGAGTTCACTTGGGAATGTGGAGGTTCATTCCTTCACATTTTCCTATATTCTCGGGGACATGAAATGTCACTATTGGGCTTCACTCTTGGCTCACCCCTTTTTGCAAACCCTTGTTTTGGTTGTAAGCCCAAGGTTAAGGTTGTGACATGTAAGGTCAATTATAAATGGTAACATTGTGTGGTAAGGTTTTAAAACCTAAAGATTTTTTAAGATGACAACTTTATGCACTTTAATCTTTATCGTGGGCAATAGGGTAGTTGTGATGTTTATTTCATGCTGCTTATATAAAGGTTGGAACCTTTTGTTTTGGCTTGGAATTTTGTTCACAAAATTGATGTGATTCAAAGTGTATTTACATTTTGGCCCATGGTAATAAAACCCAAATGTTTGTTTCTTTGTTCTATCATTGCACTTTAACATCATGTATGTTTCCATAAAATTAAAAAAATTGAAGGTTAAATCATAATGCATGTGAATAATCTATTCTTTAATTAGGTTGTCAATTAATCATTATTCAAACAAAGTAATTATGAGTCTTTTTCCTTCAAACTTTATAATTTCTCCTTTTATAACACTTAGTAATCTATTTTCAAATCCTTGGACATTTTTTTGAAAAGTTATTGCATTTGGAGGACCCGGTTCAATTACACCCCATTTTAAACAATAAGGTCCAAACATGATTAAGGTATCACATTTGAACCTTAAGGACTCATTCCAAGGACTCCCAACTACACCTTTTTCTTCACTTTTCACATTATTTGTTTTACATTTCACATGTTTTTCTCATGTCAAATGAAATAATTTTGTTCAAAATTTTATATAGGCTTCTAAAGTATCTATTGGTTTCACTTATGAAAGTGAGAATAGTAAAGTTTATTCAATGTAGGTCATGTTTTATCAATGGCCCAAAAATCCTAAAAATTTGACTTTTAAAAACTTTTTACATTACAAAAAGGCATTGGTTCTGGTCACATTCACACATTTTATACACATTAATAAATAAAGTGTTTGTGGTAAAAATCTTGGGCCAAAAGTTTTTGTTTAGACATTCTTTATGAGTCCTTGAACTTTGTTTTTTCATGAGAGGAAGTTTTTGATTTTTTCCAAGGACTTGGTAAAAATTTGTAAACTTATTCAAGGACTTGGACATTTTATGCATAGAATAATACTTTTGTAAAGTAACTATCTATGAATAAAATCAAAATTTCAATATGAATGTGTCATTAAGTTTCAACAACATGTTTCAGCAAGGGGGTCTAATAAATATAAAATGAGATAGTCCTTTTGGGTACCCCAACCATGCTTTGATCCAATAGTTGCGAAGAATACAATAAGTAACAACAATTCTTGTAGCTCTATCAACCTTCAAATTAAAATGTTTTAATATATGCCACTTGGTTTTCAATGATCCAAAGGCATTTTCAATGATTACTTTGCTTGAGTTTATACCAAAAACATATTTGTGTTTATTTAACATCAATTGCATTATGGGTTTTCCAATTTTTTTTGTAAGTATGGTCCAATTGGGTATGTTGCATCACCAATGATATAACCTTTAACAAGCACCACTATCTTTTGAAAAATCTCACGATATGTTTATAAACATTTAAACATCTTGAATTGCCCATTGTTATGGACTCCACCGGGTTGGCCAACATAAACATTCAAGAATTTTTGTTTACATTGCAAATTGCTTGCATCACAATGCTATGAATTTTTTTCTTATTAAAAATATCACTAGCCACAAATGTCACTCTTTCGTTAGGGAGTGATGCTAATGATATGTGAGTACCATCAATGGCCCCACAAATATTAGGCAATTTGATGGAAGTGATCTATAATTTTTTGTAAATGATCACTAGATGGAATACTGATATACTTGCTAAACAACTTATTTTTATCACATAAGACATCACATATTATGTTTACATATTTTCTTATGGTTGATGTTTCCACATTGAACCGATTGGCCATAGTGTATGGGACTATTTCCATGAGCCAACCTATAGATCACAATGGTTACAATTTTTCTTATTTATACTTGTGGTGGGATTGAAAAAATAGTGTCAATTTGAAAAGAAAATTATTGAAAGCTTCAAAACTCATTCTATAATAACCCATGAACTTTCTATGCTTCATTTTAGGGGTTGTATGCCATATTGTACTCTCCATAAAATCTCATTAAATATGTTGCCTAAGCTCTTTCCACCACAATTGAGATGAAAATATTTTCCTACTCAAAATTGTATTTAAAAATGGTAGGAAAACGATTCTATTGAAGGATGATTGTTAAGAAAAAAATTATGCACCAATGGTATGAAGGGTGCACAATTGCCCAATGTCATAGAGAGCAACATCCAAATTAGTAGAACCCTTTAAAGTATAATGGGATCCATTGCGAAGATGAACTCAATGAGGGGAAAAGAAAGTTTAAAAAAATTTGAAGGTGAAAACTTGTACTGAAAACTGAGTTTAAGGTATGAAAACTACCCAAAAAAAAAAAAAAATCTAAAAAAAAAGTTAAAGAGATTATGAAAACTAAAAGAAAACTAAAAACATAAAGCTGAACAGTGAAAGCTTGGAGGGGGTATGAAAAATATGAAAGAAAAGTTTGGAGTCTCTGAAAACTGAGGACTCTGTTCTGTCTAAACTGTGTTCTCTGGGAAGGCTCTGGGGAATTTCTTTGGGGTGAAAAGTTATCAGCTAACCATAAGCCCAGGGCCGTTTGCTGCCATCTGTGTTTGCTGGCAGATGGTTTGCCACCTGTTTGCCTCTCCAGTGGAGGCCCACCAGCCCATATTTGCCAGCAAACAGCCGGTCATTTTTTCTCATGTGCCCAGCCTTAGTCTCAGTAATGCAACTGGACGGTAAGGGCGGAGCATGGAATTTGGGCGAAGGAGGCAAGGTGGGGGAGGCGGTTGGAGAAATGGCAACACAGGGCTTTATGCTGGATGAAGAAGAAGGAACGACAGGCCGTCCAATCCATGAAAAAAACAGGAACAATGGCCATTACAAAAATTGTAAAGCCAGCCCAGGAAATGTAATGCCCACCTTTGCTACACACACAATTTTACATATGGTAACATTGCCTCCATATACACCAAAGAAAATATGGTAGGTTTTTGCTGAAAATAAGAACGCCCCATCGGTAAATAAAATATCACTGATACAGCCATTTTAGGAATGACCCCCACCCATGGGCTCTTCTGATCATAAAGCACAATGTGAAGCTTATCATGATCCTAAACATACAGATCACAAAGTGTATACTTACCTCCTTAAGTATCTAGGAGTAGGTCCTGAAATACAGGCCTTTCAGATTTGAGATCCCTGAGGCCCCTAGGCTGAGGTAGGTTGAAAATCCAGAAGGCTTGCATAGGAGGACCTTCCCTTACGTAAAGACTCACCATTTTTTTCTTGTTTTTGAAATGACGAATCAAAAAATTGGAACTTCTGAAATTCGGAAGGCTCAGAACAGCCTTCCAAATTTCCAAAGTTCCAGTAAAAATGAGGTAAGTTAGGTGTAAGTCAGGAAAAGTCAAATAGGTAAGACTCAGGCTGAGGAGCAACCTGAAAATACAAAGGAAAAAAAATGATGGGTCTTTCCGTGTGGTGGTGATCTTACTCTTATCGTCATACTCTTAGTAGAAGTAGTTGTAATATAGTTTTCATGAGTATTGTCCATACAATTCATGGTTGGCATTAATTAATTCCTAAGAGGGCCACCAGGTTAAAAAAAAAACTTAACAATAATTTGTGGAAATTTCAAGGAATTGAACCTAAGAACTACATAGGCCCATGTTAGATGGGGTCAAGGGTCCAAATTCCTAGGAATCAATTTGGACTCATTTGAAGCAAATTGAATCCTTGAGTTGAACCTTGCCTTGGACTCTATCTTGTATCTTGGTTCTCCAAAGCTTGAGCTCTCCTTTTGCGTCCCAACTAATTGATTTTCCCTTCAAAATGGTGCCATGTAAGTTTAGCCTCAATTTGCCACTTTTTGGTCTTGGACCCTCATCTAGAGGCCCTGCCTCCAATTTATGGCTCTCAGCCAATAGGATTGCTCTATTTCATTGGACACTGGACCTTGGACCTTCATCTAAAGTGGCCATTAATATACACAACAGATCCAAACCTTGGGATAAGTACATACATTAAAAACTTGCATGTGGACTTAGCATATTTACTAACTACTGTTGAAATTCTGAGATATTGAGATTAGGTTGTGGGACCCTTTTTTTTACCATGAAATGTCTAATTATTATGACAAGATTTGTTGCACATGAGTCATAGGTACTATATAAGGTACCCTCGAGTCACACTAGAAAATTTCTCCAAGTGCTTTACCTTACCCAAAATGAACTGGATATTAAAAAAAAAGTACTCTAGAGTGCAAAGCCAGGTCTCCAGCTGGTTGAAAGACTATCATGAAAAGGACTTAAAGAAAGTGCAACTTGCTTAAGTAAACTAAGTGCAAAATGCAATTTGATGAAAAAAATTGGTAACCTAAAGTGGACAGCTAGCTCTCCTGCTGTCACTTCCAAATTGGTTGCGAGATCAAGCCAAACTTTTAACCCACATGGATGCCAAGTCCCTTCACTTTGGGCAGACCTAACAAAACTTTGGGACCCACTTAGAATGAATATATATATGTTAAGGTCAAAAATTTGGGTATAAAATGCGGGTCCCTGAAATTGAAGTCCAACACCGGGTGCTAACTAAATTTGACATTGTCAACTTTCTGTCTCCACGTTTGGGATTGTGTTAAATATACGAAATGGAGGTGTGTCAGTGTGATAGTCCCTAATTTTATAAGAAAAAACACCAAAGCGTTTTGGAGTATCTGGACTAAGAATTTTAAAAATAGGGTATTCTAGTCTACTACTTAGTCGAGGTGACAAAGTACGTGCCGGTCACACATCCGAACTAGATACCCTACCAATGTTGGGTGAGTACCTGCAGTGGCAGGTAAGAAGCGTGGGTTCCAGTTGGTAAGAATCAGATCTGGTTTGGGACTGATTTTTCAGAGCTGGAATTGAACCCAGAAGCAGATTCCCAGTTCCATTTGCAAGTACCAAAGTTGGGCGGTTATTCGAGTATGCTATAGATACCCGGGATATTATCCGGGTATATACTCACTCACCTGTTGGGGGTGAAGAACCAAAAGGTCGAAAATTGGTTTTTGTCTAAAACCTTGGTTCTCAATTTTTTTTTCAAAATCACCTTGCTAACCGCTGGTTCTTTATTGGTTCTTTCATGAAAACTGTGTATCCTTTGATGTTTGGAAGTAACCACGGTTCTCCAATTCTGATTGGCTTTTCTCCAAACAATCGAAATTGATGGTTCTTTGATTCTGAAATTTTTAAAGAAACAGAACCGCCGGTTACTGAAAATCAAATCGCCGGACAACACTGGTAGGTACCTACTAGTCGAGGTGACGGATGAGGTGGTGCAGGAAGGGCGGAAGGGAGCCCACCGTCTCCCTCCCGTTGCTGCTGCCACACTGCTGCCGCTGCTCTTCTCACATTTGCTGCGTTGAATTCCGGTCCTTCTTCGCCTTCTGTCGCTCTTGCGCTTCCCATTTCCTGAGTAACGACGACTTCCCACAACGCTTCGCTTGCAAGGTGAGCTCCGTCACTTCCTGCATGTTCCTGTTTTTTTTTCCCCCGCCCTTTGGATTTCCGTTTAGTGGTCTTTCCGATGTGCTTCGAGTCTATTTTGCTGCGCTCCGAGTTTTCTCTGCAGCAACTGAAACTTTGGTTTTCTCGTAATTCGTGCACAAAGAAGGTTCCCACCTTCCGATCATCTTAGGGTTTTTGTTTCTCCTTTCTTTTCTGTCTTTGGTTTTGAGACGTTGTGAGCACTGGTGTATTATCTGCTGGTGTATGACTCAAAAGTTTTTCTGCACCTTTTACTCTTTGATTTCTGAGTTCTTGTTCATGTCTCTCTGCTCGGAACTCATTATACGCAACTTTCTCTTTGTTTTTCGGTTGTCATTCGCCGTATCTGATTACCTCGTCGTCGTCCACTGCCTCGTTCCTTCGAAGAGTCGGTTGCCTGTGCTTTGTTTGAGGTATTCTCATTCCACAGAGTTGGCATCGAATTTCTGTTGAGAAAGAACTTTGCTCCTGTGGAAGATATGGCTACTTCTTCTTTGTCTGCGTCTCTTGTGTGGCACACGCTCCGGCGAGGCTCCTCGAGGATCCTTCTCTGAAAACCTCCAGATTCATGTGCAAGCTCTCGTCCTTCTTTCTTTGCGGTATTCTCAGTCTTGGAACGTGATGATAAGGCCGGAATTTTGAATTCTTTCTAGCTATGTTCATGAGCATGCTCCAATATCTGTAGCCATGGGCATCAACTTTCCGCTGGTTGGCGAACCAATGACAGCTGAACCTCCTTAACTGTTTCTTCTTGTGTACTGTCTGTTTCTTTCTCTTTCTGATGATGATCTTCTACTGCAGAATTTGCTGCTCTTTGTATTTACATGCCAAAGATGCCAACAATTCGTTGTTGTAGGATAATATTCTAATCATCAAGTCCTAGACTGTTACATCATGAGATCCTTCTGTATCTTCCTCCAGGAGTTGTGAATATAGGTCACAAAATTTTCTTCCTTTTGTTTAGTGGAAGGCATATACCAGGACTCATTGCTAGTGAACTGCTTTGTTAAGTGTTGGTTGTTGCCTTATGTATGCTATTTAGCTTCGGAAGGTTGAAGGCTACATGTATCCACAAGTAGCTACTGATGTTTAGGTGAATTGAGGATTGCCCATTTCTATCCACTCTCAAAGTATGCCAGAATTTTCTCCTAAAGTTGAAGACTGACAAAATTGTGCGATATGGGATGAGAACAATCTTTCAATTTTGTTTCAAACCCTTATTATCCTTCTCAACAGTGCATCATTACTCCAGGATTTACTTTTATCTTCAAATAATACAAGTCTCTGTTCCAGTTTTCTTCTCTGCCTGGATGGACTTCCTCCCTATGTTGTGAACATTCTTTTGGTGTTGAGGAATGTTCTACTGTCTACATATTTTCTAACTGTGCCACCCATGACTACAAAATGCAGCAGCAAAAATTTGCAATGGCCATGAAATTTTTAGCTCTCTGCTATACAGTTGGTTGCCTGCAAGTGGCTGGAGAAAGCATCTCTTGCATCTAGCTGCTTCTTGAGATTGAAGCACCATGTGGATAGGTGTTTGTATCTGTTCTTATTGGGCTACCCCTATTTGTCTATCTATCATACTGTAGCTATGCTATTCTGTGTGGCACTGCTTATTTCACATTGTGGTTGGTCTGCTTGTATGTGGTGCTTCTTATGTCTGTTCCACAAGAGGCCTTGCTGTACAAGTTATTTAATTCTAGTGTTGACATTGACCATATGCAGGAAGGAGTTGCTACTTTAATCCAGGCAGTCTGGAGGAGTGTCACCTGCAACTTGTGGTCAAGTAAAGTTCAGGCAGACAGCAGGAGAATTAATTTCAAAGCTAGGGATTCACCTGAATTTGGAGCTCTTTCTCCATTTGAATTAACCAATAGACCCCTTGCGTCTACTTGTGATCCAGGAACTTCTTCTGTTGCAGATTGTGAATCAGTTTTCATGCTGGTACTCTGTTATGTTGTTCAGCAATTGATACCTGGATCCCAGTCTTGCTTTATGTCACAATTAATATCTCCCTCCAAGAGGAAATGCATATGATCAAGACAGTTTGGAAGTGGTAATAGGAGCTGCTGCAGTTGACAGGGCCAGTCCAAGTAGGCATATGCCCTTTCTCATCTCTCAGAATTTTAGTATGCTCTGCTTGACTTTGTTGCACCCAGGACCTGTCCATTTGGAGATAACAACATCACTATGCAGCTCTATCACCATCCCCTGTCTACGAACAGCCACAAGGTGCGGATTGCACTTGAAGAGAAAAAACTGGACTACACGCCTCATAGAGTGAACCCCTTGAAGGCAAGAAATTTGGATCCTGATTTTTTTCGGCAAAATCCTAGTGGGACTCTGCCTGTTTTGAAAAATGGAGGTCTTGTAATATGTGAAAGTCTTCCAATTCTGCAGTAAGTTGCTTTCCCTCTCCACAAAGTTTGGATCACTTGCTGCAATCTGTTATCTGATGAGGAAACTAATATTCAAGAGTTTAGGACAAGTGATTGAGGTTTTGAACCTTCTCTCTTCCAGATTGAAGTTCATTACCCAATGGAAGGGTTACCTGTGAATTGTTGGTGTCTGGCCATAATAAGCTGCAAGGGGTCCACCAAGAGAAGAACTGATCTTTGAAGGGGAGTTCCCCTAACATCAGCTGAATAGGGAGCTTTTCCAAGCCTATAAGTCATGTTGTATGGAGCAGTTTTACACATTAGCACTTGAGGTGATACTCAACTTCTGAATAGTTCTTTGAAGTCTGCAGTACAATCTGAAACAACAAGGTGGTTTTCTCAATGCCTATGCTGCAGATATATTGATAGCATCAATGAGCCACTAGGGGACAACAAAATTAATCGTGAACGAGTACAAGAGTGGGTCCAGAAAGTGGATGAGTGGGACAGCAAGCCCTTCACATTGAGTCATGTCCCAGAAAGGTTGCTGCGATTTTTCAGCAGGTTCAAGAGGAGAGTGGTGATAGCCAGGATGGCTAAGAATCCTGATCTTGCCAATAAGTACCATTCCAAGCTCAATAGCATGCATGCTATGGAGGAACAGTTGAAGTCTATTGAGGCTCTAGCAGCCAATGAGCAGCAGCTACTTGATCTGCTTGATGCAGCTGAAGATCAGCTTGGGACAACAGAATTCATGGCAGGTTTTGCTTTCTCCATTGCAGATGCTGCCATGATCCCAGTTCTTGCTCGTATTGAGTTGCTTAAGCTGGATGATGAGTTGATTCAGCCAAGACCACGGGTACTGGAGTATTGGGAAAGGATGAAGGAAAGACCGAGCTACAGGAAAGTAATAGGACAATACTCTTCACGGCTCAAGATGATGAAGCTTATTGTGCCATCCATTTGCAATGTTGGCATAAGAAGCCTATTCAAGAAATACTGAGGAAATCACCTCAAGTAAGCCTCTGTTTCTTTCATTTGTTCTTCCATTTGCTGGTAGTGCCAACAGACGAAGCATTCAATTGTCTGTTCCATTACTGTTGGATCTAACTTGGGAACCCAAGTTCCAGCTGATTTTTTCTGAATGTGAAACTTGCAGCATTTTGCTGAGGGGTCACATGTCAGGAAAACTGGTGATAAGTGGGTTGATTTTCCTGTTTTTAGTTGACTCTAATTTTGATTCAAGGTGACAGGATCTGAACCTGTGACCCTCTGTGACCCAAACAGAGGTTGCACGACAGTTTTAGTGGATCCAGCACCACAGAAGACAGATGCAAATCAAGAGGCAAATCAAATCCTATTGGTCTTCTCACTCGATTGAGGTCATCCCTGTTATACAGTTTATCTCACAGAGCGAGGGCACTGTTCCAATGCACAATGCCCAGGTCTATGATCCAAATGGTGGGTCCTTCCAAGGTCTCCTTTCCTGCTTTTTCTTGGATTTTATCCTTGAAAAATTGCGGCTGACATTTTATGCTGAAATATGAGCTGTTGGTGACAAAGAGAATGGAGAACCAAACTTGTGTGACATTGTATTCAGTGAGCATGGAAAAGCTTTAGTACAGTTGGTGAGGGGTGGCAGCCCTGGTGCTCCATACCTAATCATTGAGTAATTTACACTCCTGATTGAGCATCAAGGGAGTTATATTAGTCTGTAAGAAGTGTACACCATACTAGCACACACAGCAGCTGCAGAGCAAAGTTTGAACAGGGATTCTCATGCAAGTGAGCAATCTTGTCCATCTGGTTGAAGGGACAGAGCTTTCACAAAGTAAATCAATTGAATAAACAGGTTATTGATCCTATCTGACCAGTCCGTGTTTCATTGAATGTAGAGAGTTACCTTTGACTGGATAACTGTATTATTATTAAAAGGGACCTGCAGTCTCTGCCCCTTTATGGGTTCCACTGTATGACAGGAATCCCTTTAACCTGTTATTTATGCTGAGAATGTAGTAGGATGCTGAAACTAATTCATGATGAAACATTGCCTTGTTGGAATGTGGCAAAATAGTACAAATTGGAGTTTGATTTGCAAAGTAGGTAGTCAATTACCAACTGGGATACTATCACTGGATACTAATCCAGTTTATTACATAGATGCATACAAGTGTGAGACTGTAAGAATGTCTTTCTGTTGTTTCACCTGGAGGGAGATGTAAAGTGTACTCAGCCATATCCAGGATCACTTTGCTCTCTGGTCAAACCCCATCAATTCTTGATAATATCTTCATACATCCAGGAACTTTCTATACTTAACGTTTTTGGATTCCCTGGCAGATGTTGGTACTTGTTACAGTCAGGGAGGTTTAACACAAGTGGTGGGCAAGAATTGAGGGGTGCTCTCGGTATGAACACAAGATTGATATGTATCTTCAACTGACCTGACTGCTGGTTAGGATTTGACTCTATACCTACTTGGATATTTCTAGTCCAATGCAAGTCCTGTCCAAGTTCTTACCTTACATGGGTGGCAGGTCTTGGCTGTGGCCAGTAGGATACTGCATAGAACTGGTTAATGCATCTTCTGTCCAATTTGTTACCTTAGGCATGGGTGGTAGGTCTTGGATGTGGGGAGTAGGATATTCCATTAAACTGGTGTGTGCCCTGTTGTCCTGTTACCTTACATGGGTGGTCTTGAATGTGGAAGGTAAGTATACTTCATTGAACCAGGTACTGTGATTACCACCATGTGTACTCATTATGCAGTTGTCACCTTTGAATGAGCCTATGACCTTCTTTTGATTTCACCGTTATCCCTTTCATTTGTAACCTGCAACAGAGAAGTTATATAGCTGTGCTTCAAATAAGCTTTGTGGCTTTGTAGGACTTAGTTTATTTCACCATTTTTTTGCTGAAGAAGCACTAGACAGACATGTTATGTACCTCACCGGAACATCCTACAGTGCAAATGTGTTCAGAGCATCATGGAATCTGGATCTGGAATCTAACTGTTCAATGTTGGTCACTGTGATTGTGAAATCCTTACCTTAGGGCAGAATTCATGGGGGAATTTGTGGATGACGAAGGGATTTTAAGGTTGCAGTGGTCAAGGCCACTTTTGAGACTTGTTGGTGACTGAGTTGAAGTCTGCCAGGTATGTTGTCCTTCTTCAATGTTCCTTTTATACTCCTTAAGTGTCCCCACTCTGGACTGGCAAAAAGTATCCAAAAGTGTTTTGTGGATTTTATTTCAAGCCATGCCAAGCTTCTATTACAATGTGTGTGAAATTTGAACATGTCAATATCTGGGCCAACAGGCATGAAAAGACACCTGAACTGTGAAAGCACTACAGGAATTTCTCAAGTGTGTTTAAAGATACCTTATATCCCTCATAGAAAAGAGGAGGGATCTTACACCTATAAGTAGGTGTAAGATTCAGTCCGCTCTTAAGGAGCAGGCCTAAGATTCTCACCGTCCTGTGCCTTGTGATCCACTTATGTTTAGGTTAACACTAAACTTTCAGCTTGTGCCATAACATGGGTAAAGCCCATGGGTGGGACATTACCAAAATGTGTGGTTGGACATGGCTCCTGCCTCGTCAAGTTGGGAACTGCCCCAGCTTGTGAATATGCGATAGTCACCCAACAATGGTCCATATTTGACATCATCCCCATCCTTTTGGTTGTAATGAGCTGCAATATGATTGGTTGCAATATGGGTTCACATCATGCTACAACTAGTGTTTCTTGTGCCATTGGCCCAAGTGTGAACATGAATATGAAACTACTCCAAGTGTCAACATGACCCTAATGATAGAGCTCAATTGTGATTTAAAAATAAAATAAAATAAGTTTCTCTTGACAAAAATTACATAAATTACCCCCCTTCCCCCCAATAGGCCGGAGACTTATAAGATCACCTACAAAAATTCTTTTTCATCAAGGGTCTTCTAGCAGCTTGTCCCAATTTTCCTAAAAATTTCAGGTTTGGTTTTATTGAAATTTCAATAGAAAAAACATTCAATAGTCAATAATTCTTGCATTCAGGAATAACTAGTCACCATCACTGAAGCATCATCAATATGTAATGCAAGGAGTACACATGTGCTGCTAGATATCAATGTCTTCAATTCTTTTTTTTGTGAAGGTTACAAAACTTGAGTTTTATATTTTTCAAGATAGTGAGATAAATACATAAGCATTTTTGGCAAGGAAATTTTCTCAAATTCAGATTCTTTGCAAGAGAATACATTGTCCCTATCACCCTCTATGATCTTATTCTCCAAATTATTGAACTCCAAAAAATGAGTTGGTCTACCATCTTCATGGTAAAAGTCACAAAGAGTGAGAAGCGAGAAATAGAAAATAAACTCATGGGGTGTTGAAAATTGACAGTGAATTGATGAAAGAAAAGAAATGATAAAAGAACTGATTTTTACAGTGAGCTTCACTCTACCTTAGTATCACAAAGATGTTGCTACAAACCTTGTATTTATCCTTGAGTTCTGTCTTAATCTAAATAAAAAGTGAACACCTCCATGTAGATGTTACTTACTTTAAAAATTCATGCACATGCACAAGGTCATCATCTCATGTATTGACATGCAAAAGGCCATTGATTTACTTAACATATTTCATAGTCCCAAAAGTTTGTGCGTGTATTACAAGTATCTCAAATAACTATAACTTGACAAGAACTTAAGGCCCACTTTAGATGAGGGTCCAATATCCTAGGAACCAATTTGAACTGATTTGAAGCAAATTGAATCCTTGAGTTGGACTCTACCTTGGTCCCTAGCCTGATTCTTGGTTCTCCAAATCAGGAGCTCTCCTTTTAGCATTTTTGGTCGAAACCAATTGATTTTCCCTCCAAAACAGGTGCCATGTAGGTTTAGCCTCAATTTGCCACTTTTTGGTCTTGAACCCTCGTCTATAGGCCTTGGGACCAATTTAAAGGTTTTGACCAATAAGATTGCTTGGATTCATTGGTCCATGGACCTTGGAACCCTCGTCTAAAGTCGCCCTAAGTAACTTGGTAGGAAGGTGATCTCTACCACGGGGGAGGGAGTGCCAAGTGAAAAAAAAATATACAAACTGCAGTTTCATAACCCTATACTTACACTTATGGCCTGACTTTGAGCAAAAACACGCTAATACCCACCTAACCAGGTATTCTGTTGGATCCAGCTAACCCTGGGGTTTCATAGGTCGGTCGGACGGACCCAAGGCTGGATTGTTACACACCTAGACCCACTGGGGCTGGTCTTCCCCCGCCAAGACCTACCAAGTTCGTCCAGACCTACAGACCTGGGCTGAAAACCCGACCCTGTCCAACATTGCTTTCTTCCATTTCACTGCCCTTAATCTATTAAGATTATACTACTAGCAGCCCTTAATACAATCGAAGGACACAAATGGACAAAAACTTCATTGAGCACAACACTCACAGCCACTTGTAAAGAAAATGATACCATGTTGGCAAACCTAGCAAAGCTATACTGCAATAGATCACTATAACAAAGAGGATATGAGTTGGAAAATAAAAGGACACGTCCTATCAAAATCCTGCGAAGTTAGACTTTTGGATTTGAGAGCGCAACTGTATCTGGATTCTGAATCCAAAGGGTCAAATTTTCAGATAATATTTAGAACAGCAAGTAGTACTAATTCTAGTTTTTGCCCTGCCAGCTCCGTGTTTTACTGATGAAAGTTCACGTCATTTATACCTATGGCGGACAAGCAGCCCAGCCGAAGGACCTAGGAGGTGAATATCAATCTTGTGAAAGGCGCTTTCTCCTGAGGTCACCATTGATTTTGAGGTATAAACTTTAAAATCATTAGCAATTGCATCGTGTGGTCCCGTAGTCTAGTGGTCAGGACATTGGACTCTGAATCCAGTAACGCGAGTTCAAATCTCGCCGGGACCTTACGAAGTTTCTTTTTTCGACTGGACATGTTTTGGTTCCTCCCATAAGTTCGTATATACGAAAGTTTACTGTCGGAATACTTCGTGCAGTTTCTTCAACTCAATGAAGAATACGGTTTAAAATCCTAGTAAGAAATTTTTAGTAGTATGTGTCAGAGATTAAAGTATAATTCCTAACACAGAATTTTCTTAAAAATAAATACAATGCAGAATCTTCAAAATCAACGACTAGAAACATTATTGTTCTTGGTTCTACACGACTGTAAATTCTTTGCAGAAGTAATGACACGTATATTACCGTATGCGAACCCTAGTTTCGACCGAAATTTTTGTTTTTCTTTATCACGGGCGGTTCGGCACCCTCAGCCGAAAATTTCCAAATCTCGGCTGAAGGGCAACAGTAAATTTTAAGTTCTGGGGCGCAGGTACCTGCAGGCTGCCATGCTGCACAGACTGTTTATCGCGGCAGCTACAGAGGTTCGCTTCTCTTCACGTGCCTGCAGTCAATGTTGTCATGGTCCTGACGTAGAGAGGGAGGCAGGGGGGAGACGAGACAGAGGAAAAGGCAGAAAGAGAAAGAAAGGCAGAGAGAGAGAAAGAAAGGGATAAAAAGAAAGGCAGAGAGAAAGAAAGAGGGAAAGAGAAAGGCAGAGAGAAAGAAAGAGGGAGATAAATTTTATTTTCAATTTAAAAAGTGTTGAAAAATTTATTTAGCATTGTCATTTTCATATTTTTAAAGAGAAACATACGAATTGTAAAATAATTAGATTTTGCAGATTTTTTTGCATGACTTTTTTTGAGGTTTTAAAGATATTGTGGAAAAGGCTAAAATTTTGGACATACTCCAAATTTTTAAAAATTCTTTAAGAAACTGCCTTTCAAGTAGGGTAAAGTTAATTACCAAATGCATTTTTGTTTGTAATGTGTATGTCCATGAATATTAAAAATTTCCCTATGAATGTTTAAAAGGCTAAACTATAAGTAGAGTGATTCAGCAATAAGTGTTCAGATCTTTTTCCTCATAATGTAACTGTGTGGTCAAGTAATCGAGATAGTTCTAACGCATTACTTCTATCCTTATGGTCATGCCAACTTCTATGCTCAGCTTTTTATTATACTCTTGCAAAGTATATCCAGAAGCTGGTAAATAAATTTTGTAAAATTGTTAATTTCTCATAGATTTCTAATGGTTGCAAATTCCAGTCAACTTGGAACCATGTTGAAGTTTAAATTCTTTTGTTGGATATGTTGCAACGATGATCAAAGTGGTATCATTTGTAAAAAGCTAGCAATGAGCTCCTTCATCTAAGATCAAGAGGGGAGCATCAAAATGACATTATGGAAAGCCATGAGAGGTTAGTCATCGCAAGTTCTTCATGTTCCTTCTGGATCTGATGGACCTGCAAAATGGGCTGCATAATTCAGACATACAGATCCTATGCGGCAGGCACTGGCCACTCACCACCTTCTGAGTCTAGAAAAGTCTGTTGAGGTACTGAGAGTAGTCTTAGTTGGAGTGTTCAAGGAATGCAGAGTGGTTTTGTACATGTATTGAACTTCCTTCCTAGTTCAACAACACCAGAATAGATAAACAAAATTGTTGTTGAAGCTTTTCGACTCCTGAAGAAATGGATAGAAGTTGAAAATGCCATTGGAAGACTATTTGAAAAAGCTAAAAACCATGTTAGCCACTCACTGCTGCATTTTCTTTTGCAGCTGTATAAAATTGCAAGATGGAGTGAAGTGAGGTTAAATAGCTCTTCAAGAAGGATTATGTTTTGTTGTCCAACATACCCTTAGCTGATGAGCTGATTAGCTGATCAGTAAGCAAATGGGTTTTGAGAGAATTGATAAGTGAAGAACTCAGCTCTGCAACAATATATTATTGCCAAATCCTCAATTTGATGGGCTTTTCTGATTGTAAGTTTGATACCTTTTCTCAAACAACAGCACTGACTCTGCAGGTTTCAATACATTGGAAATAGCTCTCCCAAAATGACTTGCACAGTTTGTTGAATCAGCTTTAAAAACTTTGCCAAGAAATTGGACAGATCTAAATTCGTATTCACCAGCTGATGATTCCTTCCTGCATGATAGGTCAAATATTGCAACACATTTTTACCACATCATCAGATGCAAAAATTGAGGATCTTTGCCAGTTCAGGCCCAGAAGTATCAGAAGAGGAGTTGTCTTTAACTTTGCAAAATTATTCTTAGATTTAGATTACAAGAAAAGAAATGAAGAGTTTTTTTTCTGGTTTTCAAGTGTAGGGCTAGTAATCATCTATTCTCATTGTCCTATCTTTACAGAGAAGTTCCTGAAGCTTATCTGTAAAGATAAGCTTATACAGATAAGCTTCAGGAACTTATGAGGATGCAAAACAAAGAATTACCTCAATCAAAATGGCAAGATCCACAACAACACTGGCGATGTACAGAACCAGACCCGCCACACTTCATGCCACAGCTGATGAAGCCACATCAATCTATCAAACAACCAGCCCCCACACTTATAACTCCTCAGCACCCTTGAAGAAGATTCTATGTAACAAAATCTCATGTTAGCCAAGTCCAAAAGACCTAGGAGAACAAATATATGGTCCTTATCCTAGTACTTGTGTATTCTTGGTTGTCTAAGCCATTTTGTGGCAGTGCACACCTCAAGGAAGTTGTCTTCTTGCAGATAATCACAAATCACAGCTTTGTCCAATAGTCAAGCTTTGGTGCCCACTGCCTGCTTAACCACTCAGTACCCCAGCCACAGAAAAAAACTTGAGTTCTGTACTTGCTTTTTCTCCTTGCTCTGTGGCAGAAACTGAGTGAAAGGGTTTAAGACATGGGTATATCCTACCTCCACAATGCTTGGTATGAGTTTAAAATGAGAATTCCAGAAGGCATCATCTCCATCAGCAAACTTATGCAGTAATGAACCTAGTCAAAAATAGGTTCTCAGCACTGCTGGTACCTGACCACGCTATTTTAACACATGATCAGTGATCCCTGACCTTGGAATCCATGGTTAGTCACTGCACACATGTTGAAAGACCAATAGGGATGTTCCTGATGGTAAAACCCAACAGGTGTTTGAATTTGAATGATGCACTTATGGGTTGTCACTTTGACTTTGCACAGAATTGACTGTAACCGTAGATTTATAATCAGAATGAAAGGTGCCTTTCTCCCTGGTTCTGACCGTTACACCCAAAATCAAATATCAGACCTGACTGCATGATTTGAAATGATATTTAAAAGCTCATGTCAATTACTGCCCAACTCAATTGAGACACACAGCACCCACTAGGTTTCTCAACAACATGAGACCACAAAGTTTCATCTCTGAAAAAACGTGCAGCGACATAGGTGCAAGGTTACCTGCATGCAGCAACCAGGCTGCCTAGCAACATGGTCAATTCTCTGGTCAGACTTGAACCAATCCACTGCAAGAAATTTTAAGAGAGGCTTGCCTCCTGATATTCAATGGGTCATGACACAACACACAACCACCCACCAGCATCACTCATTCATCATGTTCAAAAGATTAAAACAAACTGGCTCAGCAAAAGTCGTACATGGACAAAATTCCTAGTGATGCATAGGTTAATTGAAGCATTTGATTGTTATCCCTGACAAGTTGTGTTGCACCAGTGGTCATTGAACCAGAAGTAGTGACACAATCCAACAGGTGATCAGGAGCATGAAGATACCTTCAGACTTGGTCATATGTATGGCTGCGAACCATGAAGACTTTGCCACCAGGGGCTGACCAACCATTGGACTCTTTGACATGTATCATCTGGTGCAATGATCCGTTGAACAAGTTGAGGTTCATCTCCACTCCTAGCACCCCCAAGTTGAGCTCCTGGCCTCTCCTGCTTGCTGCATGATGTTTCTTCTCATTTCTCAGTACCGCAAGAGGAAACTATATTTCCTCTTTACTCTACGTCCAAGTATTTTTCTTGCTAATACTGATCTTTTGACACAATGGAAACATCATAAAGGATGACACAAAATTCCTGTGAGGCCAAAACCCTGAAATCAATTCAGCATTGAGGAGAATTTTCTTTACTAAAATGAGCTGTTGCAGTCGGAGAGAGTAACAGGCATGAAGAGCTGAGCAAGATGAGTAAAGAGTGTGTACCAGGATGTCTCTTGCAGAAAGGTGTGACATAACACTCCATGAACCTGTTCTGAATTTCTGGCTTGCTGTCTGCACCATTCATGCCCAAAACAACATTGGTAGCCTCAGAATCTTGCTGAATTCAAGTAGCTGAAAGGAAACCCAGTCAGAAAACCTCAGAATGCTATAAAACGAAAGCTGCACTGCTGTTGTGAAGCAAACAACCATGGCTTTTCCCTTACTGTAATATTGAAGTCAATGTTTGCTTATTAACCATAATGGCACTTCTAGATGCAAAGTGTGGACAAGCCTTATAGTCAAAAGAGCTGTCAATAAGCAGTGATGCCATCACCTCTGTGTACATCTTGATTTCATTTTCCTCTCCGCACTATACATGTCCTTCTTAAAGTTAAATCTGCAAAGAGCTAACCATGCTGATCTCAAAGCCACAACAGGCCATAGGGCCAATAAAGGGGTATTGGCTTTCAGCCATACAGTTAGATCTAGTATGTGAAGTATCAAGCTTTTGAGGAAAATATGTCAAACAAATGTACTTTACATTTTCACTTTTCCAAGGTACCTTATCATTCCTGGTTTAACCAATTTGCATCAGCTCCAGTGAGAGCTATCACTTTGTAAAACCATTGCTACAGTGCCTTAGTGTACAGAAAATAGAATCAAAATGGATAGTGCAAGAGTGAATTGAAAAAATAATCTGGAACATGACAGAAGGCACATGGAGGTAACATACCATATTAGGGTTCTTAGGGACCAACTCCTGGTCTTCACTCTCATCCTCCTCTTCTGCCATGATTGCATCATAAAACTCTTCATGGCATTCCAAGACTTGGGTGTCAGGAGGTGAGTGGATTAGAACTGTTGTTTCTCCTGGCAGCTCAGCGTTTTCGAGGACCTTCTTCATGTCCTTGAAACTTTGTTTCTTTGTATGCCTTCCAACTGAGACAAGCTGTGGGTTTGCTGTGAAGACCTGTCTAAGACCTAATAGAGCAGGGCCAACTTAAAAAATCAGTTTCTCTTGAAGGTTTTCAGGGATATTTACTCTCTCCACCACACAGCAGAGATTAAGATGCCAGTGGGCAGTTGAGTTGCCAAATTGGGAAATCTGCTACTAGAAAAGAGTTGTTACACTGCAGTATGTAACACAAAATAGTTTCGAGATGAACTGAGTGGGCATGGCTGAGGGAGATGTATAGCAGGCCAACCTGCAATGCGACAAAGTAAACTATAAGGAATGGTGTTATGGAATTTGGAATAGTGGCACTTCTTCCAGCAGCCCCATCCTGTTGAATTCACCTTGACTATCTGTGAAACTAGTGAGCATGGGGTACCAACCCCAGGCTTGGAGGGTAGCGGTGCAATCTCCCAGATGCTGGCTGCAAACCACAAAGTGAGCTTGTTAGGATGATGAAAAGAACTGTTCCAAGTCCTATCTGATGTCAAGCACAATAGCAGGTTGAGGGCTTCATTGTAAAGTGATATCCATCTATCAAGAGTCTACAAATGATGTGAACTTACGACTAAGGTCAATACGCTGAAATCCAGATTTGGTGGGTTGTTTCTTGTGGGTGGTAGGGATCTGTCTGATTGCTGCATCCAGCATGAAAACAACCCATAATCAGTGCTTCCTCTTTCAAATGCCCTTCAATCTGACATCTGAGTAGATCATTGGTTCCTCACAGTACTGTTCATCACAAAACTGCATACTGATGGGTACCATACTCATCAGGTTCTCATGGCCAACACTTCTGGTTAAGTCTCTTGTGAGTCAGGAAACTTTGTTCAGGAATAATATTTGCACTTATCCCTGAAGTGACAAATGCAAATACATACTAGGTGAGCACTTCCTACTGATATTTGATTACCGTGGCAACTATAACAGTTACCCTGAATTTGCTTCATATGACCAAATGCAAACCATATACCCATGGTTCAGGTTTTCATACCAACGTACTTCTCGCAAAGCCTCTCTTGCGACAGATAACCTAGAGTTTTGATACAACTCCATTGCGTGACAAGTTCAAGCACAAACTTTATCATAATACAAGTACTTTCAACCACAGTCCATGCAAACCAAACAGAGGAGTACAATCTCACAATAAGAGCCATCCTGGTCATGGTGCCAGCTCCGTGAAAATACGAAGTCTTTTTTGGAATGAAATCTGAAACACACCAAGGAAAATGTCTATGTCAGCTTTAATAAATAGTCAGAGCAATGTGACTAATGGAAAAACACCTCTTGGTATACTTGGGACTGCTACCTGATCCAGTTGCTGTGGTATGTTGAGTGCTAGGATAATCAGAAAAGCAACATTATAACCAGAGCTAGTTATTGCAAACAGAAACATACTTGGTGATAGAACTCAAGATCTGGGAAAAGAGGACAAAAGGAGGAAGAGTACTTCCTACCTTTTACAGTATTTGGGGTCAAAGGAGCCATACACAATGTCAGTATGACCATCAATCTCCTCCACAAGTTCCAAGTCACCAGTTAAAACATCCCATCTGGAGAGATGAACATGCACCATCAAAACTTGCTGTATGATTCTGAACTCTGGAAGGAGTCTACAAGGCAGCAAAAATGGGTGGAGATCAAAATTGGTAATAGTACAGCATCATGGAATTGAGAGTTTGAAGTCTGGATCACAATTACTGGTATCTGAGTGACTTGTCCAAGCTCATAATCAAGTCAAATATTGCTTCTGGAGATGACTCTATCACTCCAACTGCCTTCATTATGGTCCCTTTCCCTGCCTGAAATCCACAGAAACAGAAAGCTTAACACTAGCAACATGGTTAGGAGTATGTTTGACCGTAGGATTAACATGACAGGATATCCCTCTCCATCCCTTACTTGTGAGAGATTAGAAAATAAAGAGCATTGGATAATAGTAAAAGAGTACCTTTGAAGCTGTGACGTCCTCAAAGATACGAAGGCCTGTTTGTTCAGCATAATACTCCAAGTCAGGTCTTTACATGATATACATGAATCAATACCAAACACTGCCTGGCCTTCCATGAAGACATAGACAATCCATGCATCCAGTGCTGTGTTTGGTTAATACCATAGACTAGAAAGGCCAGGAATAATACTCACCATCAACTGTGTGAAAGCATCTCCAATCTTCTTTCTCTACTGTATCCTCTCTTTTATAATGGTAATAACTATCTGAATCAGGTTCTTGTGTAACCATGGCTGGCCTGTGTAACAGCAATTCTGGACCTGCACATTAGACAGAATTTTAAGGACAGCCTCTAATATCTTGGAAGCACTCTGTTAGCAATCTCCTCAATTCCCAAACACAGGAAGTGACACAGATCTATGGTGCTTGAACAATCCATTTCTAAGCTCTCCAATAACTCAAATCACTTACCTCTGTGAATAGTGATGAGCTTGCAGATGCCTTTAGTGTATGACCTGTGTGCATGAGGACCATTGATGGTGAACCTGCATGAATTGGGTTGTTAGAAGAATGGGCTGGAGCCTCAGTGGAATACATACTTGCAGCAAAATACACATGGTGGAATTGACACAGTGCAGCAATCAGAAGAAATGAAGGTTGGAAACATGGAATTGCCAACAACCATAAAAACCTATATCCCAACTTACTCATCATCATTGTTTATGAGTCTGTGACCAACACCAATCCTTTCACAGGCAAGGCTAGCCTGTAACATTGCAAAGAATGTTGTGCAAGTTAATAATGCTTCTGAGATAGCATCGATGGCAGACATCATGTGTCATAGCAATGATATGTAAGCAATATCTCCTCTGAAAGAGCAACATGAGTCCTGGATTATAACTTTGGTAATTTCAGAATTGCAAAGTGAGTGAAAAGGTCGGCCAGAAGAATGTGCTGTACACTTCCAGGAAATCAGCTGATAGACGAAGATTACCAAATTACCTCTTCCTTTGCATGTTGGAAAGCAGAGACCCATTTCTCAACTTCATCCACACTGGTGCAAGCAAACTGCTCGATACCACAACAGAAAAAGTCAGCAACACCACAAAGGCCCTAGTCTGTTGCAAGTATACGGAGCACGGAAGTCATGTAGGCTGACCCTTCAATGGAAAATTATATAACAACAGAGCCCTAGCAGAGACTTATTACCTCTCCTTGTCTGCTGTGATCCAGACGGCTGTAGATCCTCAACACATACAAGGCCTGAAGAAGACCAGAAAGAATTTCACCTCAGCAGGGAGATCACACACTAACCACATCCATAAAAGTATTGCAAGACATGAACAGAAAGCAAGTGGTCCAAGTACAGAACACTACTCCAAGCTCTTGCCATGAACAGAGATTGGATAAAAATTGGATTGAATTAACTGCTAAGATCCATATCCAGCAATGTCTGATGCCTCAACTTCTGAGGTCCAATGTCCTGCGTCATGAAGTTGAACTTCTTCCAGTATTTAGAAGGTTCAAACTTGAAACCAGTTCTCAGCAAGCATGATCTATCAAATGCTTACAAGTTCTAGAATTGGCAATTTTCACTCATTATATTATACATGCTTCTCTGGGGCTGATAAGTTCCACACCCTTCTATGGTAGGTTTTGCGTCCAACTTCCTCCACCATCAAATGATGCCCAACAACCCCCATCCTGATAGGCACCTGAAAGTGCACAAAATTTTTGACATCATGACTGAGAACTCAGAACCAAGTCCATTGAATTAGGGTGAAACATCCAAGGTGTGTTTTCTTGAACATAATGACCTTCAATTTTGCTTGTGTAATTTGATATACCTCCCAAGATAGAAAGTCTTTAACTTCACGTTTCAAATTTCAGGAACCTTACGAAATAGTAGGTACCTAAAATTTCGTAAGATTCCTGAAATTAAAAAACTTCATCATGTTGGAGAAGGAACCATTTGAGGGCCTTTCTGGATTTTAAGGGCCCACTAGAAGGCGATAGCCTGAGGCTGGGCACAAAAATCCAGGAAGAGCCTCAAAGGGTTCCTTCCCCTGTACATAATTTCACAAACTGACAAAGATTGTTGGAGTTTGAAAAATACCGCTTAAGATTATTTGGTAGTATCATTTGTGAGAGCACACAGAAATCATGAGAGAATCTGAAACCATGACAGAGGACTTCGAAACAAATCACGAAGTAGGGGAAAACATCCAAAACTACACAAACCCTACAATGAGAGTTGGAAATTTCAAAAATAATACTCTTGAGATTGTTTGACATTAGCATTTTGTGAATGATTAGTAGAACAGTCAAGTTCACACATCATAGCTTGATGATGAAGGTGATCAAGACTTACAGCTTGAGGATAATCAATTGGATTGCGCTTGAACATCGTTATATGCTTTCCCTTGATAACCAGGTAGCGTGCATGACAAAACTGACAGCCGAGAGAGTTCGTTCCGACGTGATACACCCAACCAACGTATCCACGAATGCCATGATCAATCTCCCTGTCATCAGATGCCATACTGGTGGACTCCATTTCAAGATCTCGGTTGACCTCACCTTGTCTGCCTCGTGCAAAGCTTCTTTCCTTCCGTTTTTGTCTGTTTTCTTGCCTCTCCTTAAAGCCGTAGCACAGCCAACTTGCTCCTGGAATATTGCTTCCACACTCTGCCAAACTTCCGCACAAAGTTGGCGAGGATGGACAGGAACAATCGAGATGCTCGTAAATTTCCAGCTTTACTTGTTCGTATGAACTTTCACAATTATGTTACGAAAGAATGATCTGAGCGAATGACTCGAGCTTCTATTACCAGAATACAACCGCCTTGGTTAGATTAGATGAAAGCTAGACGACTTGCAGCTCCCAATGCCCTCCGCCATTCTTTGGCAGTGCGGTCGAGATGTGTTGCAGAAATCTCTAGTTTCAAGAGAGTGTTTCAAGTTTCAACTGTTTTAGTCTCTCGCTCGAATGTGGCTGTAGAGCACGACCTTTCCACTGTCACCAAGGTCTCCTTGTAGTAAGTGATAGCAATTATAGCTCATAAAACATCTGGACATCAATTTGCAGATCCTTTCTCTCTGTATCTGTGATAGAACGATTGTCGTTCGCTCGTTTGCAACTCACGCCTCTTCGAGTCAGCCTTCACTGCAGATCAAAGACAAAAGATTAATTTGCAGTGCAGGTCTTCTGGAACAATGAAAGAGACTCGACATCTGAGGTGCGTGAACGGCGAGAAGTATAAAACTTCAGAGAACGTGCCTTATGGCGGGCAGACGAGAGAAGAGTTCACGCCACTACACGATGGAAACAGTGATGACAAAAAAACCAGCTGCTCAAGAAAGAATGTGCGAAGGGAAAAATGCTGGAATATTTTGGAGATCCTATCGAACACGACACGGCAAACAATCGAGTAACGTCAGTTCAGAAATCTTGGCAAATCGGAAAACATCACGCATGGTTCCAGAGCCAAACTACATACATCGTATGATTTTTTTCCAGGCGTTTTGCATTACAGACGTGCAGAGGAAGGACGGACATTGATCACAAAACTACGCACCGAAAATCTTCTCTCTTTTTTTGCGGGGGCTTGGGGGCGGGGGGGGGGGTAAACACAATTCGCAAGTAGGAAACACTAAAAAACTCTTGTATTGCCGCAAGCGTGTCCCAGAAATCGCAGAAATAAGTGAAAACAAACAAATGAAGACTTCAATCGGAGTCCAACTCAAAGGATTCGGCAATTTTCGAGTCAACAAAGTAGTACCAATATTTCTGGAAGGCGCCACATATTATTCTGACGCCAGCAATTTTCTCATACGGAAAGGCGGCTCCCGAAGTTGCCGCCTTCTGTTCGCAGGATTGCAGCAGAAGTAGACCGGTCGAGTTGTGGCAGAATTGGACCGGTCGAGCAAGAATCAATCGGTACTCGCTCACCGGAATGCAGGACGGGGATATACTCTGGCGAACGGAATTAGTCGAGAGAGACGAGGCAAATATTAAATACACGAACGCAGTGAAACGCAAGCTCGTCTTAATCCCCGCACTAACTAGTCAGTTACCACAGCAGTCCAAGTACCCAAGATGGAATTCAATGGTCAGCTTTGACCGTCCACTAACGGTCACATACCACAACGTACGCTCTAGTGGGTGATGTTGAGAGCCGTTAAAACCCTAGGCTTCCACTGTGAAAATGAGGGAACGAGCACTTAGGGAACAGGGAACCGGCTCGTAGCTACGACCTCCAAGTTCTCACCCATGAGGGGGCGGGTATCAGATTTCAGTCCAAACCCCCGGCGGGTATCAGAGCTGTTATATATATACACACACACACAAATTGGGGGCAAGACCGGCCTCGGATCATACGTGGAGCACGGAATAATCTGATTTAAGGACCTGGACTTTATCCATGGGTGAGGGTTTTCTTTCCTACCTGCCCATTAGGTACTAGACAAGGCACCCCCTAGGGACCATTCTGCATCCCAACGAGCTTTTACAGCAAGGCGACAGGAAGGTCCACTGTATGGGCCCATTGTGTGGTTGGTGGGAACCATTCATTACTGAAATAATCAGTGTTGGCTGGTTATTGCTTTTTGACCCAGGTAACTCGCCAGGTCCAGATCTGGGTATCATAACCTACCAGCCAGGTATTGATTTTTTAAAAACCCAGTAAATAACCTACCTGTCTAGTATTGCATTTCCAAATGTTAATAACCTACACAGATGACCTGGTTATCATCCAGATAAGTTATAAATCCTAAAATCCTAAACATTTTTTATGATAGAAAAAAGAAAAACAGCAAAAAAAAAACAGTTAATTTAAAAAAAAACTGAAAGTAAAACCAATGGTTCTCAACTGGGTATTTGAGAACTGACCCTTATACATAACCAATGATTACTAGTCCAAAAAATAACTCAATAAGTTTATAACCAAAGATATTACTCTGACATTGATAATCGACAAGTTTAAATTTTAAAACTTTTTATGATAACCTACCCAAGAATCAATAATTGGCCAACACCTGAAATAACCCTCACCCTGAGCTGATTATGTGTTTCTCTAATCTTGTAAGTGAGTGATTGATGATGGGGTCTCTGAGTTGGATTTGGGTACATGGGGTTCATGCTTGAAACCTTCAGGTTAGCTGTTTTAGGCCCTCTTTTAGAGTCTTCAATCATGCCAATTGGCCTGCGTGGCTAATTCTGCAGAACTACAGTGAAGCCCATGCCTTTAACACCAAAGAGTGCGCTGTATTTGGTGCCCGGTAAGCTCAACCAAATGGTCTCACACCCAAATGGTCTCACCCAGAGCATGCGTACCTGGCAGAATCCGCCATATACAGCCCATCCTCTAGTACTGTATGATTGATGGTAGCTCTTTTGTGGAAGACATAATCGTGATGAAACCCTGCCAAACTTTATAAAGACAAAACACCCAACAGAGGGGGAGAACAAGGAACAAAGGAAATGACCCACAACCAGGCCAGAAAACAGAAAACGTGGTCCCTTTCCTGAGACGGTATTAGTTTCACGCCCCAGTAGGGGAAGGAGACGTATGCATTCTTTTTAGTTGTCGTGTTCTTTGTTCAGTTGAGCACAGCTGTATATGCCAGCCCTGCTGACCTTATCCCATCCCTCATCGGTTTTATTGTTTGCATCTGTCTAGTGGGCAGGAGAGAAAATGCATTCATTTTGGTTCTTGCAACAACAAAGCTCAAATTTTGGTGTGTACATCATAGCCTATTCATAGGTCTCCTAGAAGTGCATTGTTGAACATGGGATTGTTGGATGACAAACTTAATTGCTGAACATGTTCATTGATAAACATGTCTATCTTTTGGCAGGACATTACAAAGTGCTGTGAATACATAGTACCCACAATATTTTCAATATATCTTCATAAGTACCGGGATACTTCAGTACTTACAGTTCAAGTCCACCTAGTAAGTTCAATTGAGAGATGACCAATGAGCTTGACTTGGGGGTGCAATTTTACTAGGTATGCAATCTTGGTCTTCCAACACCATTGGGTTTGAACCCAGGACACTTTTGTGGTCCAGCATCCCAGAAGGGGCTATAGCAGTGAGCCATCACCCCCAAGCTGCAGCTTTGAACTAGTTCTCAAACTCTAATAGGTTTTGAAATTTTTTACTTGTCAAATACCTATACAACTTGACTTGTATTGTTATTGTACATGCCTATGTGCAAAAGGTTTCTCTTCAACTTTCTATTCCAATTTCTCATTCCTTACTTACTTGGGGTTAAAATTATTTGTTTGCAAGTTTTTTTTGGAGTATTTGTGATCATTATACTGCACTTGTGGTTGCTAAGTTGCTTGAATCCACTACAGACTTTTGCGTTTGACCTATGGTCTGACAAAAAACAGCCTTGGGCATTAGCACTCCTTCTGGACCCTTTTTTGCCTTTCTGTACACAAAAAATCATGGACTTGGAGTCATGGGCATTAGCACTCCTTCTGGATCCTTTTTGGCCCTTCTGCCCACAAAAAACCTTGGACTTGGAGTCATGATCATTTTGTCACATTTCTAGCTGCTATTCTGCATCTCCAGTTTGGACTTTGGACTTCGAATTATAGTTAAACATACAACAACATTGGCCCTCCCCATTAGTGTCAAGTAAAGTCCAAGCATGGGATCTAGTGAGAGGGGGCAAACACTAAACACGAGCAATAAATTAAATGTGGCTCGATTTCAACCTAGTTGTAGGTCAATGTCCAACAAAAAAAAAAATTCAAAAAGTTTTTTTAGTACCAAAAATATGATTAACATTTTAATTTATTTTTTTATGCAATATTACTAAGGAAAAAAAGTGATTGAGTGGCTAAAATCTCCCCCTTCTACCAAAGGGTTCAAAGTTAGATCTCTCTTTCAGATTTTATTTTTCTTCTATAAATGAAATGGATTACAAAAATAAAAATAAAATCTCTGAGCATATTTTTAAACTAGATGTTTTGGGGTTTCAAAATTTTTAAGGTGTAATAAAATTGTGACATAACATCATCTTTTTAGTATTTTTTCTCTAGTCTTTTTCTCTCATGTAAAAACACATTTTTGGATGATTATAATGATTTAAAATTGATATTTATGAAATATTTCACACTTTTTGATTCATTAGTTTTGATTGGGATGAAAATATAGAAGAAAAAAGAACTGTAGTAAGGACAAGCCTCTTTTTGTTTTGTCTGGAACATTTTAAAAGAGTTTCACCCCTAAGAGAAAAGGACATTTAGTCTCCTCCTTGAGGAAAGTCCCTTTCTCATTGGACCATGTTCCTCCAAGGAAGTAACTTTCTTGAGGAGAAAGGGAGCAACTTTCTAAGAAAAAAAAGGACAAGTTGCCCTGGGAAACAAGTTTTTAAATGTTTGACAAAAAAATATAAGGGTTAAATTTTGTTTAAATCAAATTTTTTTATATCATTGAAAAATCTTTCAAAGTCTCAATATTTAAAATGATTTTGCATTTTTGAATTGAAGCTATGAGTTAAAAGTTATGACAAAAAAGAAATTAACGATTAAATTTTTCAAGTCCCCTTTTCCACTTGTACTTCAAAAGCTTTCAAATGATATAATAAATATTTGATTTGAACAAAGTTTATCCCTTACATTTTCTTGTGAAACATTTGGGAATTTGTTTTTTAACAAAAATTGCTCCCTCAGGCAATTTAATCCCCTTCTCCTCTGGGGAAAAGCTAACTTAATCCTTAGCAATTCCAGTCCTCCTTGAGGAAAAGGTAACTCCATTTTTCCTAGGGGGAGAAAGCAATTTAGGCCCCTTAGGCAACCCCCCTTTCATTTTTCTGATTTAGTGCCTTTCTCCACAAGGAAAAAACAACTCCCCTTCTCCCTTAAGGAAAACGCAACTTAATCCCCTTTCTTTGCGGAAAAGGAGATTCCCTTTCTCCCTGGAGCAAAAGGCAACTTAGAGCATCTCCAATGGTGCTCAATATGTGACTCCAAATAGTAAAGTTTATTGTGAAAATGTCAAAATGTGCTGGTTTAGCTCATGAAATTGGTTTTTTTGCACCAAATTCGTACAGCTTGCCTTGGCTGGTGAAAGGCGCAACACAGTCATGCACCTCAAAAAAAAAAAGTGTAATAAATTGGACATGACTATGGCTCAGTATTTCTGATTTGTCGATCATGATGATTGGTTCAGGTGGTTTGCTATTAGTGGTCCCCACATATAGGGAGTTCTAGTTTTATTGGTGGGGTTACCCAATAAAAAAGAAGATAAACTTAGACATTTAATTTTATTATCGAGCGTGACATACTGAGCACCGGTGGAGATGCTCTTAGTCCCCTCTTTTCCACATGAAGTTGCTCACCTTTTCCCTTAGGGTTATCATTTTGTTTCCTTTTCCTCAAGGGAATATGTTTAGGGTTACCATTTTATTTCCTTTTCCTTAAGGAAAATGTCTTTCTCTCCAAGACATTTAGGTTGAAGAAGTTCACTAGAGATCTATTTTTTTCATCCATTTCGTTCATGAAAAAAAAAGTTTGAAAAAAAATATTGAACCTTAAATAAACCCTTTGATTGAAAAGGGAGATTTTAACCCACTGGATCGTTTAGTTATCCTTAGAAATATTATGTAAAAAAGATAATTAAAATGTTAATCATAAATTATGTATAATAATAAAAACTTAGTATTATTTTCTTGTTGGGCATTATCTTACAACTACATCAAGACTAACGTTCCATTGTTTAGTGTCTGTCATGAATGGGTTAGTTGCAATTTGAAAAACTAAAATTTAGATTGTTGTTTTTGACAAAGAGGATTAACTTTGTGTCACCAATTATTAGCTATAATTTTTTAAATGTTTATTAAATTCATTATTGGGATTGTATTCAATGGCCACAATCAACATTTGTTTTTGGCAAATTTTTGCAACTTGGCAACAAAAGATAGGGTTGGCAAATCTAACAACAGGTTTTTTTGGAATTTTTGAAGAAAACTTGTCATATCTTGAAAAGAAGGTTGGAAGTCACCAAATTTAAATAGTGTGTTCCTACGGATCACTAGAACTAAAATGATTCCAAAAAAATCTACTTGTTCACCAATGTGGTTGTCATTTATTATTAATTACTATTGAGGATCCTAGCTAGTGCACCTACTTGAAGAATTTGAAAAAAAACTTTGGTCATAATTAAATGACCATGTTATAATTTCATGGCACCAAGGGGTGAAGGCACATTATAGGACGCCAACTTGGGCAATTTCATGACATGTGCATAAAATATACAATTCCCAAATGTATTGCATTTAATTTTGGGTTTCATTTTTGGTGTTTGAGCTTCATATTTTAATTTTCATAAAGCTAACACTATTTAAAATTATTTGAGTTTTTAAAATTAAATATTAAATTCAAGAAATAATGGGTATGTTTATGGTATATGTAATATAACATAACTTTTTTCTTGTTTTAGATTACATTAGGTTTTTGTTTGAATTGGTCAACCCAAAAAACATTCAAATGGAATTTTTTAAATGACTCACTTCACATTTCTTATCATCTTCTATTTGAAATTGATTTTTTATCAAAATATTAATTTATGCATAATATGTATAGTCATCATTTTGAAAAAAACTCATTTTTGGGGGTGATAACACGATAATAAAAGCCAAGGGGCACCAAGGTAAAAATCATTTTCCAAGGGCAAAATGTAACATGTGTCATTTTTGTGTTGGTTTATAGCTTTAATTTTTTTATTTTGAATACCCAATTTAACATTGCATGTTATGTATAAATACATTTTGATTACGGGTGTAATCATAATAACACTTACAATAGCAAGTGTAACATTTGTTTGGTTTTTTCATGTTTTAAATGCATAATTTAATTTGATGTTGAAATTGCAAGATTTGTTTATATAGTTGTATTTTTAGTATATCAAGGGAACATGTGAATTGAATTGAAATTAATCAAATGAATATATATTTTAAAAAACACGCATTAAACAATATAACATTTGCTTTTAAGTAATAAAAGGATTTGTAAAAGGATTTCAAATTTTTTTTAAAAATTGACATTTTTCATCAAAAATTTGACATGAATTTTAATAAAATAAAATGAATTTTTTATTAAAAAAATTTAAAAGATTTTTTTCAAAATTTTTTAACAATAGTTTAAAAATATTTTTCCAAAAGCAATCACAAAAGCATGCAGGTTTGGTTTGTGTTATCCCATTTGCACCTTTACAAATTGATGTCATATCATTTATATTATGCATTCATGCCTTTTATAACATAAATATGAACATTGTTTTATTAAAACCACATTCTCAAAATCCATAATTTTTAGAGTCGAAAGCATTTTTGAACCAAATCTGCTCAAATGAGTTTTAAAATTAATTTTCATCAATTAAAATCCTTTTGCCCTTTTAATCATCAATGTTAAAATCCTATATAATTTTCAAAAAAATTGGTGTCCATTTAGTAGAAAAAAAAGATGTTTGAAGAAACCAAAGATTGTTCATTTTCGAGGTTTGAATGTTTTGAACATGCAAATTATTTTTTGATTTATATTAAGCTTTGAGCAAATAAACTTTGCAATTAATGTAAAATATTCCAAAAAACATTATGTCAATCGAAACTATTATGTTTCCCTCAAGTGATTCTCAAACATACAAAAATGCAATTTTAAGGAGTGTCCATTCACTTGGGTGACTACTTTGACCATGTTTTTACCTTGTGATATAATAATTATTCAACTTTTGACATGGGTCATAGATTTTTTCCAATCATATGAAATCACAATGTTTAGTAGATACCACAAATTTCATAAAAATTAAAAATCATTTTAATCATTTTAAAAATATATTCGTAATTTTTAATACACTGTGACATACAATTTTTTTTGCACAAACATATTTTAACATCACATCATATGAAATAAAAATATATTATTTGTTTGACATTTGATTTCAGGGTAAAAACACAATCAACTTGGAGCCACCCAAGTGAGTGGACACTCCTTAAATTGCATTTTTGTATGTTTGAAAAAGTATACACTCAAAGCTTGACACAAATAAGAAATGTTTTTGCATGTTGAAACCACTAAAACCTCAAGAATGGATAGTTTTTGTTTTTTTTCAAACATCCTTTTTTCTACCAAATGTGCACCATTCTTTTTGAAAATTGAAAAAGATTTTAATATTGATGATTAGAAAGGCAAAAAAACTTGAATTAATGAAAAAACAATTTATAACTAATTTGAACACATTTGGTTCAAAAATGCTTTAGACCTTGAAAATTATGGATTTTGAAAGTGTACCTTTAACAAAGGTTGTTCATGTTTATGTAATAGAGGGCATGAATGCATAATATATATGATACAAAATCAATTTGTAATCAAAATGTATTTATATTTAAGATGTAATTATATTTAAAATTATAAACCAACAAAAAAATGACACACGTGTCAGATGCAATCCTTAGAAAAAGACATTTACTTTGGCACCCCTAACTTTTTTAACCATGTTTTCACCCTTCTTTGGATTTTGACCTACCATGATATTTAAAAATATTATAAAAATATTGTATAATAATGACATGGTTGAAATTCAAACATGTCAATATCCTGAAAAAAAAATACAATGTGACAACAATCTTGAATGGTGTGCTTTCATCCCAAGATATTATAACATGTTTTAGATAATATGAAATAATTAGTGAAAAGAAAAAGATGATTTGGTTAATGTTAACTCCTTAACATAATCTACTTGGTCAACTAACAAGATTGTGGATGGACAATGATGATTAATACAAAGTAAAATCTGAACTTAAGTTTGAAGCCATGTTGCATGTACATTCAAAAGCTTGACTGGTAAACTTGGGTCAAAATCCTTAAAAAATAATATGCTCCATCAGTAGCACAATTTTAGTCATTTTCCAAAGTAAGTATAACAATGTCAATTTGGGTTCACATTACAAATGTGATAATACATGTCTCCCTCTCATTCAACACATGATAAGTGTAGTACATAAGATCATAGTCTTTTAAAAGCCATAGTTTTGCATTATAATCAATTCAATGTATAGAGAAAAAATTAGTTTGGGCACTAAAATGTAGTCTGCATGTTCAGATGAAAACTTGTCTAATGTAATTCTACTTTGGAATTGAATCCAACAAATTGATTTGAATAGATTTGTACATACCCTATTGAAGAAAAACAAATTGTATGTGTTATACCCAAATTTGAATCATGGGTGTAGCATGTAAATTTGGAATTAGAAATTGCGATGGACATATGAATCACAATGGGTCCAACTAGTGTCAGCCAATTTACTAGACGAAAGATTTTTTTCTTGGAATGTTTAGTTGGAAATAAAAAACTACTCGTGTAGAAAAATTACAAGGATGAGAAATCAGTGCTACTCGGCGGAACTGTTGTTAATTCGTGTTCGTTGATGCAGCTGATTGAACATATTCATCTAGATCTGTCCAAAACCCGTGGAAGCCAAAAGGAAACGCGTATTTAGCAGGTAAGCGCAAGCGGGCAACAAGCGCATCTTGCTTTCCAATTCGTTGTGCATCCAGTATTACGAAATAGCAACATTCCTCCGCTGCAGCGTACTGCAATCACCCCATCACTCAACAACCCCCAACCCCATTCAACTTGCTTCCCTACCGATGCTTCTGTCTCATTCTCATCCGATCAGACAACTTTCCAGTTCAGAACCAGTCAAATTACGCAGGCAAACATATTCTAATCATAAATGAATATGTATATTTCTCCTTCAAATTTTAAAATTGAACTCAAATACGTGTTTTGAAATGAAGCAATAAGTAATTGAGCTTCGCCCGGGACCGGCAGTCGACATCTGCCAAGTGCTGAAAAAGTATAGCTTTCAATTTATTACCTAGAGAATTATGAATTTGGGCCAAGCATTTCATGAAATGTATAATAATTTGGGTACTCACTTGAATTGTGAGCAAGTAGCCGTCATCTTCCCGGAAATCGGGGCTGTCTGGTGATTTTGCAACATTGGACCTCGGTACAAATATGGGCTCTCCTACAAATGATCTCTTTCCAGCGAACCATGAGCTGACTTTGGCTTCAGTTGCATCGTGGCCACTGAGCTTCACCAGTGTATCGAAAGGGAAGTAGGGTAACGCTTGTCTCCGACCCGAGGCTGCTGCTAAGTAGGTGTGCTCCTGCCTAGAGCCAGCTATCAACGGATTCAAGGCTGGGAAGTCACAGGCGCACTTGTTGTTCTCGAACTCTTCACATTTCGTGCGAATTTCTTTTCCCTCCGGTGATAACAGCGTGGAGACTCTAACAAGCTGGATTGGATTCTCGTCCAGACGAGCTGCAGGCGACGAAACTGAATCGTTGGAAACTGTGTTCATGTATGTTGGGTCCAGCCATTTCTTTTGCCATTCATACCCTAATTATGTCGTCGCAAATCACCACCACAGAAGCTGTTAGAACACAACTATTATAAGATATCACCATTCTCCCTCACAAGTATTTATACCTTCAGGAGTGATGACATTCTCAGACTTGTAGCAGCTTGTGAATGAAACAATGCATAGATCAAGACTTCAGGAGACTGTCAACAGCTTGGAAGGAAGCTATTCCGCAGAATTATTGTGAACTAAGAATATTAGTCCAGTCCTAGTTAGTCTCACCAAACATATGCAAGAGGGAGAACCAGTCGTAGGAGCAGGCAGTTCCGTCCAGGACCAAATGAATGTTACCATCGCGATCAACTTCCTCGAATGCATTGGCGGTGTGGATGAACCACATTCGGCCAGGTATTTTCAGCGGGATCCTCCAATCCCGGCCAGTGTTGTTGGCAGAACCGCGGGCAGTCGGGTGATCTACCAGCTTCCGAGGAAGCAGGAAAAGAGGTGTGTACGGCAATGTGTCGTCAACGCTCAAGCAGTTAATCATCGGTGCCATGCCAGCAAGCGATCCTGCAACCTTTTCTGCAGTAAATGACAACCAAGCCCTTAAGGATATTCAAAGTTTTTTTTCTTTACCTCCCTATATCTCAGTCAGAGCTTCTCTCTATAGCTTACTACCCTGTTTGCTTCTGTCTGCTCGAGACGAATGAAAGAGAGCGTACACCGGCCAAAGAAAAATGTTATATTTTAACTTCATGTTATAGGAGCACTAGCTAGGAGACGATGAAAGTTGCAGATACATTGATTGCAGGTCTGCCAGATGACCACCCTGGCCGCATACGTACCTGCAGAGTTGAGCTTGACTCGATTTGCTAACAACACGTAATGATTGTCAGTAAGGCCCCAGTCGTGGATCATAAGTTGTTCGTCGAGAGTGAACACATTTCGTTGCACCACTTGCATCGATGTGTTTAGTTCTGCAGGTACATGTTGATCGGAGCCAAAAGGGTTTTCAGTGCATTTAATACATATTCAAAACATTTCAAACTCCCAATCTCTCTAATCAAAAGTACTATTCCTCGTCAATTGCTAATGACAGAGAACCATCGTTTTTTTAGCCTAGTTTGTAGATATTAGTTTTCTCTTCCAAAAATTGGGTTGGAGTTTGGAGGGACTTCATTTCTCCTACTTACCATACATAGTGAATGTGCTCTTGGGGAGCACCATATCTTCTCGACGACAAGTCATAACCACGAGGCGTCGACGCTTCATATCATACTTGACATGCGACAGCATTCTTTCTTCGGGCATGTCGAATACGCCTGTACCCATCATACCATCATCAGTCAATTTGAATCTTCATGGGAGCTCGCGCATGTTCAAAAACTAACACTTAAGCACGACCGCGTAAAACAGATTGGAATATTGATCTCGAACTACAACTGTCTCTTCTGGTTGATTGTATTGGGCAGTTTTAAATCATCATGATCATGCACGGGATTAGTGATAGATCGACCTTTGAGGATGGGTTGTATCAGCTTTCCCACAACTCCTACTGCTGCACTTCTTAATGTGCCCTGAGGGTTACTAAGGAGCCTGTTGCAGCTTTCTGTGATGCTTTTCCAGGATTGGTTCAAGCTTGAGCCAATATCGCTTGTTTTGCTGGCATCCTGCATTCTGCAACAAATTATTAAGACTATAGTAAGTTCAAAGATCTTATCAAGACTAATATTGCGACGCGGAGACGTTCACCGAACAACTTATTGAGTAGCTTATAAAGGCGAGGCTTGGGGAGGTCTCAAGTCTCAGCAGATTTGCTGCACCTGAAGAGCCCCAAGGTGTTGAGGGTGACCGCATCCATCTCGTAGGGTAATCCACCCTCGTACAGACACATGAGTCGGCCTGCCCATTGCAGCACACTCGTGTTGGCCACATTCTTCATAACTTTCAGGTTCCCGAATCTGTGGCCTCCTTGCAACAGTGAGAATGCGCCTCGGTATGTGAACTTCCATGTCTTATTCTCCTTGTCAAACTCCTGTTGCCGAGCTTCGGTATCGATGTACCTGCGCCCCATACATATGCACGTCTACAGTAGTCAGCAGCTCATTGTTTGGACAAGTCGTGACCAGCTAAAACTGACGACCGAACTTAATTAGTTCCACCTACTAGAATCAGCAGTTATCAAGCACTGATATATAGCATTGTTTTTCAGAGCGATAAATACCTTGCTGAGTACATGACGGGACAGCTAGCACCAGTGAACACGAACTTGCGGAGATAACCATGGCCGTCTAGTGGATGCAGTTGAGAGCCATGGTCATCTGACAAAATCCCGGGTCCACAAAGGTAGTATACACCAGCAAAATCATCTGGCACAGCCCCCTCAACCACTGTGAGTGGGATCGATTCCACTTCATTCCTTTGTGCCCTAAACAGAAATTGGTAGTCCCGGAATGCTTCTTCGGATAGTGCCCGTAATTTCGACTTCCCGACGTCTGGATCTTCGATGTCAGCTGGTGACTGGACAATCAACTCTTTCTTCAGACGACGTGCAGAGCCAGGCCGATTTCCTGCGGAGGAGATGACGAGAAATCTAATCGAGTTCAGAAACTGAAACGGGATTTATGTATGATTAAATCACAGAAGCTTATGATCTAGAGACTAGTTTCTTGCGTGCATGCGGTCAATGAACGTCCACTAGAAATATGGATCTAGATGACGATGAAATGGATTCAGCTCCGGCGTATATTGAAGGTAGTAGAAAACACACCCACAGAAATAGTTGTCGCTGTAGTGATGCTGCCGCGAGGTAGTAGTCCAAGAGCGCATCGGATCCGAAGAGGCTTTCTTATAAGTCCCGCGACTGAAAATGTAGCGGGTTTCTGTAACTGATCTATTGGAAGAGATTGAGTACAACTGACCACTTCAAGATCACTTGAACAAAAGCTAGTGCGAGATGACCTGAACGCACTCGCCATATTTGAGGAAACTGGCATTGGTTCTTACATGCGAATTCCAGGGACAGAGTATTAGTGCCCCTGATTATCAGAGTCCCTGATCACGGCCGGTGCGGTGGTTATAAGAAAACCATATTGGTTCAGGACAGGAACTCGCATTTAAAGGTTCAATTAGTCCTAATGAGACTAGGCTGCTCTTATACGAAATCTTCTGACAGGAAGCTGGAGCGAAACAGAAGCGACGGCGAAAGTATGAGCAACTTGACCCTTACGTCTCCCATGAATTTTCTCTAGGAGTATCAAATTAAACATCCTCCACAAATGTAGTATTAGAAAACACGCATGAGAATCATTGCTTTCAGAAGTAGGGAAATTATCGCTGTGAGAAAAGCAATCCATGACAGTTTTAACTCGAAATTTTGAAAGTGATTTTAAAGGAGTGAGGAAACACTGGTCACCAAGTTATAATACTGTAAAAAGCATTCTCATCTTTTCCTAAAGCAATTCAGGATCTGACGATCAGATGGACATGACAGCTTCGATTGCAGCCGGCAGGAGCAAACGGGACAAGCAACAAGTGCCAAGATACATATAGATGAAATAAACTTCGCCATGAGCAGATTATCACGACTCACTACAAGGGTCAAAACAAACCTGCATCCAGCTCGCTCGGCAACATGTAATTCTACGTGAACCTAGACTGCACCAAACTGCAGAAGATGGCACTTTATGAAAATCAAAATGCTTCATATGGCCGGGAAGCTGCTGGGTTCCCGATCGATCTATCACTGCAGATGGTGAAATTTCCTCGATCACTCGTCGCTTACATAGTCCCTAGTCTACAGCTCAAGCTCTCGATAGGTAACCCTTCAGGCTTCAGAAAAGCAAAGCACTGATCGCCCAAGTCCCACAGCTTTTGGCTTTCCAGCCACAGTATTACACCAAGCTGCACGTACGCGCAAAACTGGGCATGGCTCCCAACACGTGATAGTTGTTTTTCAGGTGGCCTTGTCTGGCTCTTTTTATTCGCCTTTTACAAGGCACGATGTCCTTGAGAGTGGGACCGCTCCTGGTGACTTCAGGTCCTAGCTAGTTCGCACCTAAGCCTGTGGGCACGCTATTACAGATGGAGGCAGCCCTAGCAATTTTTCGGCTCATTGTGTTTTACTTCTTTGTTTGAAGGATACTCCATTGTCGTAGTCATATAGTAAGAGGCATTTAATGTTTATACAACAACAAACCAAAATAACACACATAAATAAATAAAGTAAAACAACAAACAAAAATTAAATCTTGATCAGAAAAGAATTTCCTTTTATCTTCTTAAAGGAATCATGTTGTTTTTCAACCTTGAAGCTTTCTCTTGAATGAAAAAGGATGGTCACCATTTACCTCTTTTGAAATTATTCATTGTATGGTTAGCTACAAATATCCCATGTATAGTCCATACAATCATATTAAAGTAAAATCAAAACAAAAGAAGTTCAATTTATTTTTTTACACACAATGTAATTGATTCAAAAATTTGTACGACATGAAATTTCAATCCCAAATAATTGGAAGTCAAAAAAAAATCTAAATCCCTTAGGCCCAAAAAATGGTGTTAGTACTAATTGTCCAATATGAGCTTTCTAAAAAAAAGTATTCAAACCCCAAGTGTGCTCCTTAATTCTTCATCACTTGCTTTATGAGAACAACCCCAAAGCTGAAGAAAAAAAAGATATCAGATTGTGTGATTTGAATTCAAGTTTCATAACAAATTCATTACAATTTCTTCACAAATGGGACTTTTATATGAATCAATACCCTCCTTATAATTATCTCTATAGGCTTGCATAGGCTACTTATTGAGTTGACAAAATGTTAAAATTCCCCGAGCCATGTTCCACAAATTGTAAAATTTTGCTATCTTATGATTTTGTGGTCTTAGAGAAATTTAATCATTATGCCTAAAAACTTTTTATTCTCATGAACTGACTTAATTGCACATTGGATGCAATTATTGTATGATAATATATCGACCAAGGAGGGTTCCATTATTTCTGGTGTTTAAACAAAACTTGAAGCCCTTCTCCTGGTGCATCTAAAACATTAAGAATTGTCAAAAAAATATTAGAAACGAAAAACTTATGAGTCCCCAAAGTAAGGGGTCAAGAGCTCAAAAAATAAAATCATTGAACATTACAAAGGCTAATTCTTACCACACAAGAAGTTCTTTTTATGTTGTTTTGTTGCTAATAGAGTTCCAACATGATTTGTAGAACTTCACGTGGTGTTTCTATAACACTTTAAATTGTTTAAAATGAATAAAAAATAAAAAAGTTATGAGGTTTGAAAGTAGGAGGGGTCCAAAGAGAAGAAAAAAGAAACATTTTGTAACCTAGAAAATTTATGTTTCTTTTTCTTCTTTTTGTTAATTTGCCATTACTCCTTTTCTTTTACACTTCAAAGATTATTATAAGATATTTTCAATAATTATTATTACTTAATGAAAATATTTTTAATGTTTACTATCTAGTTTAAACTATTTAGTGTTTTATTTTTTTAAATGATAACAATTTCAAATCATAACTTCTTTTTTTTTAATATAGTTTTATGTTTTTTTTAATAATAAACTACAACTTTTTTTAACACATCATGTACATTTTACTCCATTTATGTGTGGCAAAGGATTTTTGAAGTTCTAAAATTATGAATCAATATTCAAGTTTTTTTTAATTTTTAATGTTTTAGATTCCACATATTTGAAAGTATGGATTTTTTTCAATGTGGATAATAGATTTTTATCCTTTTATTTTTTTCCCCATCAAATGTGTTTTATTATATGAGTCCTTTTGATAGTCCTTTGCAAAATTGACTCTTGTTTAACACCATAGGTGTTCACTTTTAAAAGTCTTGAATCAAAACTTAAACTTAAAATTTCATCAAATAGATTTTTAATTTGATTTCCTTAACATTCATATGAATGAAAAAATAGTAATTTGCCATGATTGCCATGGCACTAAATAGCAAAACATAAATATTTATCTAATTTTGATTATTTTTCTTTGCAATTTGACGCACTTTTTGGCTCATTGGATTGTGACTACACCCATATGTGTCCCAATTCATTCTATGTTTCATTATATTCTAAATGGACTTGAACAAATTTACCATGATGAAAAAGGCTAACTCCCTTGTGAATAAGGACTAGTTGTTGTAAATAAGTGATCATTAAACACTAATCAAATTCTTTAATAATTAACTCACAAATAGCTAATCAAATTCACTATACTAATATTTTAATTTATAAGTAGGTTAAGCTAAACACCTAAAAACCTAAGCTAACTTAATCCACCAATGTAAGGTGCCAGTGCGAAAGTTTGAACCCGTCACTTCCATGCTTGAAAAAGAAAACTTTAACCATTGGAGCACTATTCACATAAATGAAATGACTTGTCATCATATATTATTATGCACATTATTTTCCTAAATGTAAGTCATAAATCGTTCATAGGTTAATGCAATTATGATAAATTAATTTTTAAGCTAATGTAAGCTACCCTAGATTATTGTTAAATTACCGTAGGTTAGGATTTTAAGCTAGTTTTAGGTTATTTTAAGCCATTTTACCTTAAATTATTATCCAATATTCTACATTATTTACCTTGTGTTATTTTTAATTATTCTACCTTAAATTATTTAAGTCATTGTACCCTAAAATATTTTCATTTATTTCAACTTTGGTTATTTTAAGTTATTGTACCTTATGATATTCTAAATTAATTTAGGTTATCCCATCCTAGGTTAGTGTAGATTATTTTTAAATGCTCTATATTAATCCACTTTAATGTATTCTAAATTATTTCACCTTAAACTATTTTAGGTTATTATACCTTAGTTTCTTCTTAGTTCATTTAGGTTATTATTGGTTAATTCACCCTAGGTTATTTTAGATTATTTTACCTTTAGTTTTTTTTTCTATTTTAAACAATTCCACCTTAATTTATTTTTAAATAGTTTCAACTATTCCATCTTAAGTTATTTTAAATTATTCTACCTCAAACTATTATCAATTATTCTAAGTTATTTCACTTTAAGTTATTTTTTGTTATTCCAAGTTATTCTACCATAGGCTATTAAAAACATTCAATATTAAAAAAAAATTGGTTATTCTAAATTATTATAAGTTATCCCACCTTAGGTTATTTTAAATTATTTTATCTTACACTATTTTCGGTTATTTTAGAACACTCCATTGTAATTTGTTCTAGGTTATTCTCAATTAGTCCACCTTATGTTATTTAAAAATATTCCACCTTAAACTATTCTAGGTTATTATGAACTATTTTAATTTACTCTACCATAGGTTATTTTTTAATTATGTAACCCTAAGTTGTTTTAAGTTATAACCCTAAAATATTTTAGGGTATAACCTATAATTGTTAAGATATAACTTAGGGTAGAATAACCACTAATAACTCAAAGTAAAATAGCTTAAAGTGAAATGTCCTATCTGAATAACCAAAAACACTGTAAAATAAAGTAACCTACAATTGTCTAAAATAGATGAAAATAGCTTATAATAGCCTAGGGTGGAATAACCTAATTTTTTAATATAAAAAATAGCCTAAAATACATGAGAGTGGAATAACTTAAAATAACCAAAAAGAGCGTAGGGTAAATAACATAAAATAACCTAAGGTGGAATAACTTTTTAAATTTATGAATTAATTTAAAATAGCTGAAAATAATCTAAAATAACAAAAAGAAAAAAACCTAGGTTAAAATAATCAATAATAGACTAATTTGGAATAGCATAGAATAACCAATAATTTTTTTTATAAATAGTCTAAAATATTTTAAATTAAAAAATTATAATGAAATATTTCAACTAATTATGTTAACTTATACTGAAACATGATAATTACATAGTGATTTTATAATGACATTACTTTAAACAATGCAAAATGACTAAAGTCAAGTGAACCTATTTTATTTTTAAGGTCCCATAATAATGATTTAAACTACTGATTTTCAACCCACTCTTGAACTAACATAGTTAAAATCACACCTACTTCTTAATTAAAGCATGTTTAGGGTCAAAAAGCCCTAACAAAATATGGTTTTTCTTTTTCAACCTCAAAGAATAATTACCTTGTTGCTTTTGAAATTTGATCACATGGGCCAAGGCTAATTTGTTATGCATATGATAAAAACAGTGAACATCTAAGTCTAACAACAATGTTCACTTCACAACATTTTGAAATTATAAACTTGTCCAAATGCATAAGAGTAAATTGTAGACCCAATCTATGATTTTTTCATTTACTTAATATTACTTTTATGATAGTTAAAACAAAGTGAATTGAAATATAATTTCAACACTTATAAGTGTCACATTAGCATCAAAGTTTGTCCTCCTTACTAATGGATTTTCACAAACTCTAACATTACATTCAAAGGGTAGAATGGTTCAATAGGTAACGACAAACTTGGGTACTATACTTCTTAATAAATGTTAAATGAACTTGAAACAATAGAAAGATTTGTGAAATGGAGAAAACGCAATGTCAGTACCTTGAGTTTGATCATTAAGGGGGTTGAGATCAAAAAAAGAAACATGAATAAAGTACATTTCATTTGAACTATGAATGATGACATGATGAAACTCAAATTACATTGAATTTTGACATAATTTGAGTTTCCTAAAATTCCTAAACTTTACAGATAGGAAGGTTTCAGATTAAGCACACTCTAATGCATACTTGCGGAGTGCAAGCATGTGGACAATCCAAAAAACTCAAATCACCACAAAATTCTGAACATACTAAGGATCTCCCAGTTCTTGAAACTAAACAAAGACCAGGTGCATGTTTAGCTTGTTATAATAATCTTTTCATTAAATTGGAAATACAAGGTAAATAGTAGATAACACAAAAACAAGTTTTCTAGCAATAGGCACTGAATTAAAATTGCACACAGTCAACACACTATTAAAACCACAACATATATTGCTTCTCTTATAGTGTAACACCTTTATCGGTTTTGAATCACACCAAATTGAAAAATAGTATATATTCATTTCACATATCCAAAAGCTGGTAGGTACATTAGTAATAAGACAAGTGGTAATGTAAAACCTTCAACAACAAAAGTATGTATAATCTTTTGAAACCAATGAAAAAAAAATGCCCAATCACTAAAATTGAAAACCTTAATTGTTTCACAATGATTAGATGCACACATCCCCCACTAGTTAAAACACTGTAAATTCAAAACTATATGGACATTGAATTTTTGCACAACAGTCACATACCATCCATACCATTTATGTGAACCACAAACATGAATCACTTGACCCAAACATTGAATATGGTAAGACAAAGATCTTGAAGTCATCGCTTAAAAATATGATATGGAGAAAAAAAAACCTCTAATGTGAGATAATATCTCTAATTTGACATATGCAAGAGCATCTCCAGCAGTGCTTAGTGTGCGATCTGCACAGTAAAATTCGATAAGAAAAGTCCAAATATGCCGGTTTAGGTCAGAAAAATGGCTTTGGCTCAGCATATTTGCACGGTATGTGGTGGCTGGTGGAAGGCCCAGCAATACTGCACACATGCAGAAAGGAGTACAACAAATATGATCTGACTGCTGCTCCGTGTTTCTGATTGGCTCATCATAATGATTGGTCCAGGTGGTTTGCTATTAGTAGTCCCTCACCTATTTGGTGTCCATCCGAGTTTCCAATTTATGGGTTGCAAAAAAGTAGATAACTAAACTTGGATGTCAAATTTTATTTTTGCAGGGTGTGATATACTGAGCACACAGCTGGAGATGCTCTAAGGTTTTAAATTACTAAAAACATCCAACTTAAACATGCCATAAAAGCTACTCAAGAGGTAGAATAATCCTTGGAACATATTAGGTTCAAGCTTCAAACAATGCCATATTATACAAGCCTCGTGCTGCTTCAGGCCCTCCTCGGCTTGAGCATCTTGAAGCTCTCCTCTCTTGGCAGTCTCTTCTGCAACTAATTGACCCATTTCTCTCCCCTGCAAGATTCTCCACACAAAACATGTGGATAAACTGCTGTCGCCGCCATGAGTCATCGTCCTCCTCCCGTACCATCATCTTCTTCTTCCGGGATGAGGAACTTGGATGGACGGATGACGGGACGGATGGATGAAAAGGACGACCACCCAAGGATATTATATAAGTAGATATAACCTTAGATGGAAAGACAATGATATGGACGCCATAGGTTGTTAAACAGTAAGTCAATTCAAAAAGTAAATTAGTCCTATAGCGAGAAGGAAACCAACATCCAATTTTCAATTGTCCAAATGATGTGCAAGGTACTATCCCAAAATGGCC
>Ga0209208_10000043_pt1 | contig 122841 bp, 98 predicted proteins | sample S1TSphfallax_3_FD_187694 | JGI IMG/M metagenome (GOLD analysis project Ga0209208, IMG submission 187694) | Host-associated microbial communities from peat moss isolated from Minnesota, USA - S1T2_Fd - Sphagnum fallax MG (SPAdes) (version 2) | ecosystem: Host-associated > Plants > Peat moss >... | reverse complement strand
GGCGAATCCCGCCCGGATGGCCATTCACTTTACCCATCGCCTGGGTGCCGTGGTGACGGGTGTCGTGCTCCTCAGCATGGGGCTGCTGACGGCGTTGCGGGCGCAGAGTGCGCGTTTGACCCGGGCCGGCATGCTCTTGATGGCGGCGGTTACCTTACAAATCGGCATCGGCATCGCGACCGTGCACTTCGGTATCCCGCTCACCCTCGCCACCTTGCATAACGCCGGGGCGGCGACTTTGGTGGTCGCTTTGCTTTGGTTGGTTCGCGCACTGTGGCCGCAGCCCCGCATGGTACCCTTCGCCCATGGCGACCGTACCCAGTAGCCCCTCGATCGCCGCGATCCGCGCTGGGGGATGGCGTGACTTCGTGGAACTCACCAAACCCAAGGTGAGTCTGTTGATCGTGTTTACGGCCATCGTCGGGATGGTGCTGGCATCGCCGGGCATGGTGCCCCTGCCGGCGCTTCTGTTCGGCACGCTCGGAATCGCGATGGCATCCGGATCGGCGGCGGCGTTCAACCACGTGCTCGATCAACACATCGATGAGCAGATGGCGCGCACCCGCCGCCGGCCGCTCCCCACCGGGCACCTCCTCAAGAGTCAGGCCGTCGTGTTCGCCAGCCTCCTGGCAGCGGGCTCCATGCTGGTGCTATGGCCCTCGGTGGGTGGCTTGACCGCGGTGCTGACATTTTGCTCACTGATTGGCTATGCCATCGTCTATACGCTGTGGCTGAAGCGGGCAACCCCGCAGAACATCGTCATCGGCGGAGCTGCCGGTGCGGCACCGCCGGTGCTCGGCTGGGCCGCGGTAACGCACTCCATCGACCCGCAGGCGTTGCTGCTGTTCCTCATCATTTTTACCTGGACCCCCCCGCATTTCTGGGCTCTGGCCATTGCTCGGCGCGATGACTATGCCAAGGCAGGGATCCCCATGCTCCCGGTAACCCACGGGATTCCCTACACCCGCTTCCAGATCGTGCTGTACACGGTACTGCTGATCGTGAGCACGTTGCTGCCGGTGCTCACCCGCATGAGCGGGCTCATCTACCTCGCGGCAGCGTTGATCTTGGACGGCCGGTTTCTGTATTTCGTTCTGGCGATGCATCGCGGCGCCAAGGCGGATTTGCCGATCCGCACATTCCGATTTTCGATCAGCTACCTGATGTGGCTTTTCGCCGCGCTGATCGTCGATCATTATTTCAAGGTCGGCCTTTAGAGGAAACGCGCGGCTGTCTCCTCGCCGACAGCGGCGCTTCAACGCGAACAGAAGATCTACACTCGGTCGCATTTCTGACGACCCAGGGCGGTTTCTTCGATCCGGTGTTTGACGGCCGCCGAGGGCGACCATTGTCCCCCGCGAGCCCGAAATCGACTCTCCGCATCTTCCACAACCTTGCTCTGGAACGGGGGTTTAAGAGCGAGCGCCAACTCGGCGCGGGCCCGTGCGTGACGGTCTGATAGCGGCGAAACAAGGGCTCCATTGTTCTCGAACGTCAAGATGCTGAACGAGGAACGCTCCACCGCGATTGGCTTCCCGTTCAGGAGAGCGACCGCAATCTCGGCGCTACGAACTCGCTGGCCGGCAAAGCGCGGGAGGCGGTGACGAAGGGGATTGCGGAGTAGCCGATCGAATTCCGCATTCGGGACGAGATACAGAGTCCCCTCCGCATCCATCAAATAATGCCGTATTCCGATCCGCACCGGCGTGTCCAACAGGCATTTCCTATGGCGTGCTCGTGAGCAGTCCCTGCTCCACCAGCACCGGCGGATGGCGGTGGTGCGTAGCCTGCTCGTATGCATAGGCGTACCCGAGGAGGTCTCCGTCGTGCCAAGGCTTGCCTGAAATCTCGAGTCCAAACGGCAGACCGCCCGGATAGAAACCGCCCACCACGACGACCGCGGGTACGCCCAACATGTTCACCCAGCTCGTGTCGGAGTGCGGACCGGTACTCAGCTGACCGTTTTGCGCCATGGTCTCATCGACTGGTGGCATTTGGATTGCGGGATAGACATAACCGTCCAAATGCAGGCGCTGCAGGGTACCGAGATAGGCCTCCAGGAGGCGCCGACGCGGGCCGTAGTAGTTGGCCTGCGCGTCCGGATCGTTTTCAATCTTCCGCTGGGTGAGCGTGATGTCACCGAACTGCGCATTCGCTTTCTCGGTGCCGATGATCGGCTCGCCGAGCGGTTGGCCAATCAATTCCTCATACTCGGCGGCGGAATGGTATTGCGACGGTCCAAAGGTCCGCAGAAAAAGATCTGTCCCTTCCTTGACGTACGGATACGTCGCCACGCGGATCGCGAGTTGCACAAAGCTGTCCGGCAGCACGGTGTCGTCCATGACGATGGTTGCGCCCGCAGCGCGCAGTTCCTCGACCGCCTTTAAGAAGGCCGTCCGCGTCGCGGGGTCGAGTGGGTTGGCCTGATCGGCAGCCTGTTTCTCGGCGAGCGCATCCGGGACGATCGCCGGCACACCATGAAACGGCGGCCCCGAACCGCCGAGGATGAATGCAGGTACACCGAAGCGCCTGCCCTTGAGCGCGTCGGCCTTAAGATACTTCGTATAGGGACCGGGCTCGGCCATGGCAGCGTCGTGAGTGGGCGGATCCAGGGGATCCGGACCTGCCATGACGGATAACGCAATGGCTGCATCTGTGACGCTGCGGGCAATCGGTCCCGTGTTGTCGAGCAGCCAGTCGAGCGGCGCGATGCCGGCAATGCTGACGAGACCGCGGGTCGGGAAAACACCGACGACGGCGCTGGTCGCCGACGGCATGCGGATCGAGTTGCCGGTATCCGTGCCATTGCCCAGCACTGCCATGTTGGAAGTAACCGCGGTCACGGTCCCGCCGGAAGACCCTCCCGGAGAAAACCGGACATCGTACGCGTTGCCGGTGCGTCCGAACGAACTGCTGCGGTTGGTATCGGCATTCGCAAAATCGGGCATGTTGGTGTGGCCGATCAGTATCGCTCCCGCCGCACGCAGCTTGGCGACGATCGTCGCGTCACGCGGCGCGAGCAACTCGTGCCCGGGAATGGTGTAGCCCGCCCAGCCGTCGGTGGTGACCTCGCCGGCGATACTGGTATTCGCCTTGATGACGATGGGCACGCCCCACAGGGGTGCGCTGTTGACTTGGCCCAAGGCTGCTTGCGCATCCTCCCGCGCGGCGCTATCGAGCGCCGACTTGTCCAGGGTCGTCTCGACGGCCCGGTAAATGCCGTTGTAGCGATGCACGCGGGCGAGATACCACTCAACCACCTGGGTGACAGTGTAGCGGTGTTCCGCATAGTAGCCCTGCAACTGCGAAACGCTCACCTCCATGAGGTCACGATCCATCGCGATAGAATCTGCAACGGACGATTCAGCCCAGGCCGTGTACGGAATGCAGAGCAGCAGCCCCGAAAGGGCTGCAGCGAGCCGGCGGTCGCGCCAGGAGTTATCCACAGGACGTTTCCGCGGCAATGCGCGGTTGCACGTCATCATTCCGTCAGGTCTTCAGCAGGTTCTGTGCGCCGATCGGTAACCTGCGGATGCGCCGTCCGGTGGCTCTGAAAATGGCATTGCAAAGCGCCGGGGCAACGGGCGGCACGGCCGGCTCGCCGATACCGCCCGGCGCCGCATCGCTGTCGATCAGATGCACATCGAGCTCTGGCACTTCATTCACGCGGAGCACCCGGTAGGCATTGAAGTTCTTTTCCTGAACCTGACCGTCCACCACGGTCAGGTCACCCCACAAGGCGGCCGTCAGTCCGAAGACGATACCGCTGACGATCTGCGATTCGACGATGCGCGGATTGACCATCCGGCCGCAATCCACGACACAGGTGATTTTGTGCACCTTGAGCTCACCGCCCTCGACTGAAACTTCAACGATTTGCGCCAACGGCGTAGCGTAGCCGGCCATGAAAGCGACACCCTGGAATCTGCCGGCGGGAGCCTGCCCCCAGCGGGCGCGCTCGGCGGCGAGCTTGATGACGTGCATCTCGCGCGGCTTGTCCTTGAGCAGTCCCAGACGGAACTGGATGGGATCAGAGCCCGCGGCATGAGCAGCCTCGTCCATGAAACTTTCGATCGCGAAGCAATTCGGCGCGTGACTGACCGAGCGCATATAGGCCACATCGATACCGATCTCCCGCCGCGTATAGGTCAATGAATAATTCGGCACGGCATAAGGGCAGTTGACGGCCGCCTCGATCACCGAATCGTCGACGCCCTTCACGGGTGGAAACATGCGTGCAGTAATCGATGGGCTGGTGATGTGCAGGCTCCAGGCGATCAATCGCCCGTCAGCGTCAAGAGCGCCGCTCAGTTCCTCCCGCGCCGGCGGACGATAGGTGCCATGAGTCATGTCGTCTTCGCGTGTCCAGATCAGCTTCACCGGCGCACCCATCGCCTTCGACGCGGCGACTGCCGCGGGAATGAAATCGACATCCAGCCGGCGACCGAAGCCGCCGCCCAGCAAGGTGGTATGGACGCGCACCTGGCTGGGATCGAGGCTCGCGACCGCGGCCGCCGTTGCTTGCGCCACTTGCGGGACCTGGGTTCCGACGTAAAGATCGCAACCTTGGGGAGTGACGTCGGCCGTGCAATTCATCGGTTCCATCGTGGCGTGCGCCAGCAGCGGCAGCTCATACACCGCATGCACGGTGCGGGGAGCCTTCTCGAGCACTGAGTGTGCATCGCCATCGGCTCGCGCGCTCAAACTGGGGTCGGTCCTCGAGGCCGTCTCCAGCATTTCAAAAATCGCGGCATTGTTGAGCTTCGCGTTGGCACCGGGATCCCAGGTAATTTTCAATGCCTTGCGAGCCTGCAATGCCTGCCAATAATGCGCTGCCACGACCACGACACCGCTGTCCACGACCAACACCTTGCGCACTCCCGGCAAAGCTTCGGCGGCGGCGCCATCGAGCGACTTGAGCTTGCCGCCGAGCACCGGGCACTGTGCGAGCGCGGCGTGCAGCATGCCGGGCAACACGACGTCGATGCCAAATTGGGCGCTGCCGTCAACCTTGCCGGGGGAATCCAACCGCCGACGCGGCTTGCCGATGATCTGGAACTGGTGGCTGGCCTTCAGCGCCACCTCTTTCGGGACCGGTTGCCTGGCCGCCGCCGCGGCGACCGCGCCGTAGGTGAGGGTCTTGCCGGCGGGCCCGATAATCATCCCGTTGTCGGCCCGACACTCCGCGGGATCGACGTGCCAGGCCTCGGCCGCCGCCGCAATCAGCATGGTCCGTGCCTGGGCCCCCGCAATGCGCAGCTTGTCCCACGACTCCTGCACGCTATTGCTGGTGCCCGTGATCTGCCCCCCATTGCCCGGGCTCGTGTAGACCTCGCTCACCGGCGCCGCGAGCACCTTGATGGCATCGAGGGGGACGTGGAGTTCCTCCGCCAACAGCATCGGCAAGGCAGTGTAGACCCCCTGCCCCATTTCGCAGCGATCCACAATGACCGAGACGGTGTTGTCGGCATCGATGACCAACCAGGCGTTCAGTTGGGCGGGTGCCGCCGCCGTTGGAGTGCCGCGCTTACCCGACGTCGCAAATCCCGGCAGGCTGACTGTGAGGAGCACCGTGCCGCCCAAGCGAGCGGCCGCTCCTAGAAATCCGCGGCGCGAAAAATCGGGTGTGGCGGCACTCACTTGGAACTGCGCTCCACCGGTGGCAGCGCGGGAGCGGCCAATTCCGCCGCCCGGTGGATGGCGGCGCGAATGCGCGGGTAGGTGCCGCATCGGCAAATGTTGCCGGCCATCGCTGCGTCGATGTCGGCATCGCTGGGGTTGGGGTTGGACTTCAAGAGGGCCACCGCCGACATGATTTGACCGGACTGACAATAACCGCACTGCGGCGTATCGATTTCGAGCCACGCCTGCTGCACGGGATGACTGCGATCGGCGGAAAGACCTTCGATGGTCGTAATGGGTTTGCCGTTGACGGCGGAAAGCGGCAAGACGCACGAGCGAACCGCGACTCCGTCCAGGTGCACGGTACACGCGCCACAGAGCGCCATGCCGCAACCGAACTTGGTTCCGGTCATCGCCAGATGATCGCGCAGCACCCAGAGGAGGGGCGTATCCGGCGAGGCATCCACATCGAAGTTTCTCTGGTTGATCGTTAGTTGTGTCATGCGGCCATCGGAACGCTACCAAACCACGGACTCAATGCTAGCATCGCCGAATGCCCGGCACATCGACCTTTTATCAGCGCATTTTTGCGCTCGTGGTGGCGGCACTCCTGGGCGATGCCCTCATCAAGATTTTTACGCCCTTTTTCAGCGCCATGGCATGGGCAGCTTTTCTGGCGTTTTTGTTATTTCCCTTGAATGTGCGCTGGCGTCCTCATCTTCGTGGCAAGGGGGTGACCGCCGGCGTCCTCACGCTGCTGGCACCGGTGACCATCCTGCTGCCGCTCTCGGCGCTGTCCCTGGATTTTGTGGCGCAAATCTCCGGTTTGCTGCAGAAATTGCAGAAAGGCGCGGCCGAGTCCGACATCAAGACCTTCTCCGATCTGCAGCAATTCCCGCTGATTGCGCGCGCCAATGGCTGGCTCCAGGCGAATGCGGGCATCTCCGCGAACCAGGTGCAGTCGTGGCTGGTGTCCGGCACACAGCATCTGCTGCAGGGCGCTGCGGGATTCAGCGGTACCTTCTTCCTGGGCGCCTTGGATTCCATCTTCAGCTTCGCGATCATGCTGTTTTTACTGTTCTTTTTTCTGCAGGATGGGGATGTCATGACGGCGCGCGCCCGGGCACTCATCCCCTTGGATGAAGTCCGGAAAGATCGGCTCTTCCAGCAGTTGGGCGCCGTGACCCGCGCCATCGTTTTCGGGACCAGTATGACCGCGCTAGCCCAAGGTGTGCTCGTCGGCATCGGCTTCGCCATCTGCAGCCTTCCGTCGCCGGTGGTGTTCGGTGTTTTGGCGGCGCTGCTCTCCATGCTGCCGGTCGGCGGCGCGTTCCTCGTCTGGGCGCCCGCCATCATCTGGCTGTTCTATGATGGCCGCTGGGGTTACGCCATTTTCATGCTGGCCTGGGGCCTGATGCTGGCCGGTATCGACAATGTGCTGCGGCCGGTACTCATCTCCGGACGCGCCAAGATTTCGGCACTGGCTGTTTTCGTCGGCGTGCTGGGCGGCATTCCGGCCTTTGGCGCCATCGGCATCATCGCCGGACCGGTGGCGCTTTCGTTGGTGCTGGCATTGATCGAGTTTGCCGAGGAAGCGCGGGAGGGCCGCGTGTAAAGGTACAATTCGCGGTCTGATGGACGTTTCGCACCTCCTCGATGGTTTGAACGATGCACAACGGCAGGCGGTGGGCTCCCCGTTGGGTGCCGCGCTGGTGCTGGCCGGCGCCGGGAGCGGCAAGACTCGGGTTCTGGTGCACCGGGTCGCCTGGCTGATCCAGGTCGAGGGGTCGTCCCCCAACAGCATTCTCGCGGTTACCTTCACGAACAAAGCTGCCGCGGAAATGCGCGGACGCATCGAGACACTGCTCGGTATTCCCGGCAGTGCAATGTGGATCGGTACGTTCCATGGCCTCACGCATCGGCTGTTGCGCCTGCATTGGCGAGACGCCGGACTGCCACAATCCTTTCAGATCCTCGACTCCGAGGACCAGGCAAGGCTGCTGCGCAAGGTCTTGAAGTCTTTGAACCTCGATGAGACACGGTGGGTGCCGCGGGAGATTCTCTGGTTCATCAATGCGCAGAAAGACGAGGGTCATCGCGCAAAACAGCTGAAGGACAACGGCGATCCGACGCGGCAGCAGCTCATCAGGATTTACCATGCGTACGAAGAAGCCTGTCAACGGGCGGGCGTGGTGGATTTTGCTGAACTTCTGCTGCGCGCCTACGAACTGTTTGCGGGCAATGCGTCGTTGCTCCATCACTACCGGACCCGCTTTCAGCACGTGCTGGTGGACGAATTTCAGGACACGAATGCCATCCAATACAAATGGCTGATGCAGCTCGCCGGTCCCGCCGGGCAGCCGTTTGCCGTCGGTGACGACGATCAGTCCATTTACCGGTGGCGCGGCGCACGCGTAGAGAACTTGAATCAGTTCCGCCGTGATTATCCGCAAGCCGTGCTCTACAAGCTGGAGCAAAACTACCGTTCGACCGGCACCATCCTCAAGGCGGCGAATGCCTTGATCGCCAACAATGGGGGCCGCCTCGGCAAGAACCTGTGGACCAGCGGTGAGGACGGCGAGCGGGTCAAATTGTATGCCGCGTTCAACGAACGCGACGAAGCTGATTTCATCGTGGGTCGCATCCGGGATTGGGTGGCTCGCGGCGGCACACGGCGCGAAGTCGCCGTGCTCTATCGCTCCAATGCCCAATCACGGGTATTCGAAGAGGCTTTTCTCAACGCACGCATGCCGTATCGGGTTTACGGCGGCTTGCGATTCTTCGAACGTGCCGAGATCAAGGATGCGCTCGCCTATCTGCGTCTCGCGGCCAGCCGTGCCGACGATACGTCCTTCGAACGGGTGGTGAATTTGCCCACCCGCGGAATCGGCGCCAAGACGCTCGACACCGTGCGCGATCTGGCCCGGTTGCACGGCACGTCGCTCTGGCAGGCGACGGAGGTTGCCGTGCGCGAAAGCCTGCCGCAGCGCGCGGCGTCGGCATTGCAGAGCTTCACGCAGTTGATCGAGAGACTCGCTGCCCAGATCGCGGGACTCGAGCTGCATGAACAAGTGGATCAGGTCATCCAGGGCAGCGGGCTCATCGAGCATTTCAAGAAGGAAAAGGGCGAGCGCGGCGAGGGGCGGGTCGAAAACCTGCTCGAGCTGGTCAGTGCGGCCCGCGGCTTTTCTCCGGAGGGAGAGACGGATATGCAACCGCTCGAATCCTTTCTCGCCCACGCCGTCTTGGAATCGGGCGAGGGACAGGCGGACCCCTATGCCGACTGCGTACAGATGATGACCCTGCATACCGCAAAGGGCCTGGAGTTTCCTGTGGTCTTCCTCGCCGGAATGGAGGACGGGCTTTTCCCGCATCAACGTTCCATCGCCGATCTCGCCAGTCTCGAGGAGGAGCGGCGCTTGTGCTACGTGGGCGCGACGCGTGCGATGCGGCAACTCTACATCACCTATGCCGAACAGCGCCGGCTGTACGGTGTGGATCAATATGGCCAGCCCTCCCGCTTCATCGCCGAAATGCCCGTCGATCTCATCGAGGAAATTCGCCCGCGGCTGCAGGTGTCGAGGCCGGGCTTCGTCAGGCACGCAAAACTGCCGGACGAGCTGCCGAGCGCCGGCGGCGTGCGCATGGGCAGCCATGTGCGTCATGGGAAATTCGGTGAAGGGGTGGTGCTGCGCTTTGAAGGAAGCGGGCCGCATGCCCAGGTCCATGTCAACTTCGAGGGCGTCGGCATGAAGGTGCTGGTACTGTCTTACGCCAATCTTCAGGTCGTTTAGTCACCTCGAGGCGAGTCGCGCGGCTCCGCCTGCAACGGCCGGCTGTAGTAGAGTAGTTTCGTGAAAATAATCATTTTGGGGGCCGGGCAGGTCGGCCGGACCGCCGCCTATCATCTCTCGCGCGAAGAGGCGAACGACGTCACCGTCATCGACGTGAATGGCGAGGTCCTGCGCGACCTGCAGGATCGACTCGACATCCGCACCGTCAACGGCAACGCATCCAGTCCTCGCATCCTGGAAGCCGCGGGTATTGCCGGCACCGACATCCTGGTAGCCCTCACCAACAGCGATGAAGTGAACATGCTGGCATGTCAGATCGCCTGGACGTTGTATCGGACGCCGAAGAAAATCGCGCGCGTCCGATCCTCGGATTACACCGATCGGGAACGCCTGTTCGGCGAGAATGGGGTGGCGGTGGATGTCTGGATCAGTCCCGAACAGTTGGTGACCGAATACGTGGCGCGGCTCATCCGGCATCCCGGCGCGCTGCAGGTCCTGGACTTCGCCGACGGACGCGTGCGCCTCGTCGGTATCCGCGCGCTCCAAGGCGGCCCTCTGGTGGGTCAGGCCTTGCGCACACTGCGCGAGCACATTCCCACCGCCGATGCCCGGGTGGCCGCCATTTATCGGGCTGGTAAGAGCATCAAGCCCGAGGGCGACACTGTGATCGAGGACGGCGACGAAGTGTTCTTCCTCGCCGCCCGTAAACATATCCGGATGGTGATGAAGGAGATGCGCCGCGAGGAAGCCCCGGCACGTCGAGTGGTCATCGCGGGCGGCGGCAACATCGGCGTGAGGCTGGCAAGCGACCTGGAGGACAAGAACCAGGTGAAGCTGATCGAGCGCGATCAGAAACGCGCACGACGGGTATCGGAACAATTGGACCGCACCATCGTTCTCCATGGCGACGCCGCCGATGAGGAGTTGCTGCTCGAGGAGAATATCGACAGTGCGGACGTCTTTGCGGCCGTGACCAATTCGGAGGAAGCCAACATCCTCTCCGCGATGCTCGCCAAGCGCCTGGGGGCGCACAAGGTCATGGCGCTCATCAACAAGCCGTCTTACGCGGAACTGATCGAGAGTGGTTCGATCGATGTCGCCATTTCGCCGCAGACGGTCACCATCGGCTCGTTGCTGGCCCATGTGAGGCGCGGCGACGTCGTTCGAGTGCACTCCCTGCGTCGCGGCGCAGCCGAAGCGCTGGAAGTGGTGGTTCACGGCGACGCCGACAGCTCGAAAGTAATCGGCCGGCGGATCGAGGACATTGCACTTCCTGAAGGCACGACCTTGGGCGCTGTGGTGCGCGGCGAGGACGTCATCATCGCCCATCACGACACGACGGTGCAGCCGGACGACCATCTCATCTTGTTTTTGACCGACCGGCGGCATATCAATGCCGTCGAAAAGCTTTTCCAAGGCTCCTCCTCTTTCCTGTGAAAGAGATACTGCTGCCGGTCGCCCACGTGTTTGCCCTCGTGATGATGGTATTCGCGGCGACCATGCTTGCCCCGCTGGTGATGGCAGTTTGGGAGCTCGACCCGGCGCTTTGGTCCTTCATTCTGTCGGCCGTGGCCACGTTCCTGCTCGGCGCGCTGCTATGGCTGGCGACGCGTCGTTTCAAACGCGAACTGAAAACCCGCGACGGCTTGATGTTGGTTGCCCTGACCTGGGTGGTGCTGCCGGCTGTCGCCGGGTTCCCCCTCTGGAAATATTTGCCGATCAATTTCACCGATGCCTACTTCGAAGCGGCGTCGGGGCTCACCACGACGGGCGCAACCGTGTTGTCGGGTCTTGAGTACCTGCCGCGCTCGATCAATCTCTGGCGGCATCTGCTTTCCTGGATCGGCGGCATGGGGATCATCGTCCTGGCCGTGGCGATTCTGCCGCTGCTCGGAGTGGGCGGCATGCAGATCTACCGTGCCGAAATGCCGGGCCCGATGAAAGACAGCAAGCTGACTCCGCGTATCGGCCAAACCGCGAAGCTCCTTTGGGCGGTCTATGGTGGACTGACCGCCGCGTGCATCGTGTGTCTCAAGTTCGCCGGCATGAATTGGTTCGATGCCGTGTGCCACGGTTTCTCGGCGGTGTCGCTCGGAGGCTTCTCAACTTATGACGCCAGCATCGGCCATTTCGACTCGGTTCCGATCGAGCTGGTGCTGACCCTATTCGAGATTCTCGCGGCACTCAATTTTGCCACCCACTTCCTCGCCTACAGCCAGCGGGGAATCACCGCTTACTTCCGGGACGCGGAAGCGAAAGCGATCCTCGGGGTGCTTGCGGCGAGTTGCATCGGCATCTCGCTGTTCTTGGTCTTGAAAGGCACCTACGGGGACTACTCCTCGGCGTTCCGCGAATCGCTGTTCAATGTCGTTTCCATTGCCACCGACAGCGGCTTGCACACACAGGACTATTCGCGCTGGCCGATTTTTGCGCCCATGTGGATGATGTTCATGAGCTGCATCGTGGCGAGTTCTGGCTCGACCGGGGGCGGCATCAAAATGATCCGCACCCTGGTCCTCGCCAAGCAGGCCCATCGCGAGTTGAACCAACTGGTGCACCCGAGCATGGTGCGACCGCTCAAGGTGGGTGGCAGCGTCATTGCCAACCGGGTGGTTTTCGCGGTGCTCGCATTCGTGTTTCTCTACTTCATGAGCATTGTCACGTTGGTTTTTCTGCAGCTCGCCAGCGGGCTCGATTTCCTCACTTCGCTCTCGTCGATCATTGCCTGTATGAATAATGCGGGTCCGGGGCTTGGGTTGGTCGGTCCCGGCGGAAACTACGGAATATTGACCAACTTTCAGACGTGGGTCTGTTCGGTGGCCATGTTACTCGGCCGATTGGAAATTTTCACACTTTTGGTACTTTTCACTCCCACTTTGTGGAGAAAATAGGCATTTTTTCGAACTTGAAATCCACTTTTACACAATATCGCCGTTTGTGGGATTTTAGGCCAAAATAATGCGTGCAATTGCGCGAGAGTGGGGTAAATGACAGTGATCGGCCTGTTGCAACGCGTTAGTAGGGCGCTGGTCGTGGTTGAAGGCACCCCCATTGCCGCGATTGGAAGCGGGCTGTTGGTCTTCGTGGGCGTGCGGCCAAACGACACCGAAAAGAGCGCGACAAAACTGCTGGAACGCGTCTTGAAATATCGGATTTTCGAAGACGATAGCGGCAAGATGAACTTGAGTTTGCAGCAAATCCGGGGTGGCCTACTGTTGGTCCCGCAATTCACCCTGGCAGCCGATACCTTGCATGGCCTTCGACCGGGCTTTTCCACCGCTGCGCCACCGGAACACGGTCGGCGTCTCTTCGAATATCTGGTGAACGCTGCCCGCGAACGGCATTCGCCCGTTGAAACCGGCCGCTTCGGCGCCACTATGCAAGTATCGCTGGTGAACGAGGGACCGGCGACGTTTTGGCTGGCAAGCTGAGATTTTCTTTGGAAATCCGACTGAAGGTGAATAAATGCGACCGAACGCGCAGCGCCGTCTGAGCAGCGAACGCCATTCTATGTTTGGCGTATCATTGCTGCCATATTCGGGTGCTCTAGTGTTAAGTGTCTAGGAATCGGAGAAGCGATATGTTCGATTCAAAAATGCTCATCGTGATCTTGCTGATTGCGCTGGTGGTATTCGGTACCAAACGCCTGCGATCCATTGGCACGGACCTGGGGGCGGCGGTCAAGGGCTTCAAACAGGCCATGAATGAGGGTGAATCTGAAGAGCACGCCAAACAGCTCAAGCACGACGCCGATTTCGACTCGAACCTGGCTGCAACCGGGGTGGTGGCACCGAGTGTAGCGACACCCGGTGTGGCGACGGCGCCTGGCGTCGCGACGTCGGGGATGGCGGCGCCCGGGCGTGATGCCGAGGTGAAGGCCCCGCCGAAGCCAACCGTCTGATACCTCCATGCTCGATTTTGGGTTCTCCGAGATATTACTGACCTCGGCCATTGCACTGGTCGTTCTGGGTCCTGAACGGCTGCCCAAAGTCGCGCGGCAAGTCGGCAACTGGATGGGTCGAGCCCGGGTCATGGCGCGTCAACTGGGGGAGCAGCTCGAACGCGAGGTCAGCGCAGAGGAGTTTCTCAAGGAGCAGAACAAGTCCACTGCCAACCGACTGATGGCGCCCACCAAGGTTCCAGTCACCGAGGCCATCCCGGCTGAGTTCGCACCCGGCCATCAGCCGACGTCTGGCGCGGCGATACCGGTAGCCGAGCAGGCCACCCCGCCGTTGCAGGCAGCGCCGGCGCCGTTGCAGGCGGGGCTGGCGCCGTTGCCGGCTGCGCCAACGCACACACCGCTGGCGCAGCCGGCGGAGGCGCCGCACGCTGCGGCGTTGCCAGCGATGATCCCGACGGCCTTGGAGCCGTCATCCTCGGCCGACGGCGGGACCTCTTCCATCACTCATGAGTGAAGCTGACGGCGAACCGGGCGGTCTCGCCGAAGGTACTTTAATATCGCACCTTCTCGAGCTGCGGGATCGTTTGCTCAAGGCCATGCTCGCCGTCGGGATCTGCTTCATTCCCTGCGCGATTTACATGAACCAGTTGTTCACCTTCGTCGCGGAGCCGCTCAAACACAAGCTCCCGGTGGGTGCGACCTTGATTGCAACCAGTGTGGTCGCTCCCTTTACGGTTCCTTTCAAACTGGCGCTGGTTCTCGCGGTCGGCCTCGCAGTTCCTTTCGTTCTATACCAGGCCTGGGCTTTCGTAGCTCCGGGCCTCTATCGGCATGAGAAAAAGCTGGCCGTACCCCTGCTCGTTTCCAGCGTGGTCCTCTTCTACCTGGGCGCTGCCTTTGCGTATTACGTCGTTTTTCCGGTCATGCTGAGTTTTTTCGTCGCCACCACCCCGAACGGTGTGCAGATGATGACCGACATGGGCAGTTATCTGGATTTCGTGATGGTGCTGCTGCTTGCGTTTGGGGCGGCCTTCGAGGTGCCTGTCGCGACGGTTCTGTTGGTGTGGACCGGTTTCGTGAATCTCGGGACGCTGCGCAAGAACCGGGGATTCGTGCTTTTGGGTATTTTCATCTTTGCCGCTTTCGTGACTCCGCCGGATGCGGTGTCACAGAGCGCGATGGCCATACCCATGTATCTTCTGTATGAAATCGGCATCGTCATGGCGGGCCTGCTGCTCAAAGATAAGATCGCGGCGCGTGCCAAAGAAGCCGCTGAGCAGGCGAAGCGCGAAGCTGGAGCGTAAGAGCGATCACCGGTACGACCAGGAGCATCCGCTGAGCATCTTTGTTGGCCGCGGCGCCGCGATCGAGACGCCGAACCCCGGCTATGCCGCCAAACTCATCCTGAGCCTCACGGCTGTTTATGTGATCTGGGGATCGAATTTCCTGTTCACCAAGATCGCGGTCGAGCATTTGCCGATCGCGCTCTACTCTGCCGTGCGTTTTCTCACCGCTGCAGCGGTGCTCGCGCTGGTGGCGCGCTACTGTCTGGGTGCACCTTGGCCAGGGAGACTGACCGACTGGCGCCATGCGGCCGTCACCGGGTTTCTCATGGTCTTCGTGAGCAACGGCCTGAACGCCTGGGCGTTGCAATACATTCCCACCAACGAATCAGCCCTTCTCAACGGCACCGCGGCGTTCTGGATCGCCGGATTGGGAATGCTGGGTCCCCGCGGTCATCGGCTGAAACTGCGTTCCACCATTGGTCTTGGCATCGGCTTCGCCGGGGCGGCGGTGATGCTGGTACCGGCAAACGGACAGCGGCTGACGGGGGTGCTGGCGCAGGTCGGGGTGCTCGGCGCGAGCCTGGGGTTCTCCCTCGGCACACTCTATTACCGGCGTGTCGACACCGCCGTGGGTCCGCTGATGTTCATGGCAATGCAGCTCCTCTGCGGCGGATTCATGTTGCTCGCCCTGGCCTTGATCCAAGGCGATACGGCGCGCTGGACTTGGAGCGTTCCGGGAATGGCCGCGCTCGGCTACCTCACGTTCGCGAGCTCCTGCCTGGCATTCAGCGCCTATGGCTGGCTCGCCCGCAATTCAACGCCGGCCATCATCGGTACTTACAGTTACGTCAATCCCGCCGTCGCGGCCTTCCTCGGCTGGCGCTTCCTCGGTGAACATCTGTCGCGGGTGCAGCTCTCGGGAATGGCGGTCATCATCGTCGGCGTCTGCCTCCTGACGTTGCCCGGGGGCAGTGAACATTCCTCTGCTGCCTCAACGGCGCCGCACGGCGATCTCGAGGCGGCGCTTGGGCCCGATGAACCATGACCCCACCATGCTCACGAGGCTGACGACCAGAGCCGTCCAGAGTGCGGACCAGAAGCCTGCCACATGCATGCCGGGCAACATCCACGCCACGAGGCCCACCATGCCGGCATTGATGACCAGCAAGAAGAGTCCCAAGGTCGCAACGGTCATGGGCAGCGTGAGAACGATGGCGATCGGCCGCACCACGGCATTAACGACGCCGAGAAGCACTCCCGCCAGCAGCAGCGTAGTGGGCGTATCGATATCCACGCCGGCTACAGACCGGGTGGCAACCCAAAGTCCGATTGCGACAATCGCCGCGCGCATCAAGAACACCTGCATCACGCCTCCTTGAATCCGTTATGCCGTCCACTTCGAGCTAATTCAAGGCGCTGTAGGTCAATAATCGAGACCCGGCAACGGCGGATCCTTGGGCGGCGGTGGCGGCTTCTTCGGCGGCGGCGGTGCTTCCAGTGCAACCTTGATACGCGCCAGGAACCGCTCCCAACTCAACCGCATCCGCACATAGTGCTTGTCCCAGACGACCGCCTCGGGCACTCCCGAACCCAGCACCCGCAATGACGTCAGGCCCCCTCCGCTGCGATCGTCGAGCAGGAAATCATCGACCAGCGCGCTCGAGCTCGGCGGTTCCTCGAATCCGTTCATGTAAATCAGACGCAGACGCCGGTTGACATCGAAAATGTCGATGTGCGCTTCGCGTCCGCCGGCATGCGGCTTACCGATACGATAAAGGCCCCCCTTGCGGGCATCGACTTGCGCTTCCTGGCCCGACCAGACGCGAATCAGGGCAGGATCCGTGAGCGCGCGCCAGACACGATTCATCGGCGCGGCGATTTCGACCAAGTGGGCATAGCCACGGGTGCCGGAGCGAGTCGTTCTGCCGGGAAGCGTCATGACTGGGTATTCTGAAGTAAAGTGCCGGACGGTGCCTTGTCGAGAATTAACATTACAACGGGAACAATCATGGCTTATGTCGATATCGTGACTGCGCTCGCAATTTTTCAGTTCGTCGTCTTCGGCATGAAGGTGGCGAGGGCGCGTGCCAAATATGGGGTCAAGGCTCCGGCCGTCACCGGCAACGACGTGTTCGAACGCCATTTCCGGGTGCAGCAAAACACGCTGGAGCTATTGATCGTTTTCCTCCCTGGTATCTACCTTTTTAGCCGGTATTTCAACCCCTTATGGGCGACCGCACTGGGCGCGGTTTATCTCCTCGGCCGCGAGCTCTATGCGGCGTCATATGTGAAGGACCCTGCAGCGCGAGGGGCCGGCTTCGGCTTGAGCGCGCTACCGTCGTGGATCTTGGCGGCGGGCGGCCTCACCGGGGCCTTGCTGCACGCAATCGGCCACTAGTACCGCCGGCCGCAGCGGCTGGAAGATCACCGCATCGACACCTGCAAGGGGTGCGCCGCCGTGGCTTCCATCCAGGTCTTCACACGCATGGCATCAGCCACGCGCGTGAGCCGGCCCGCCGAATCCAGCAGCACGATCACCACATTTCGGCCCTGGATGACGGCCTCGAGCACCAGGCACTTGCCGGCCTCCGTGATGTAGCCGGTTTTCTGGACGATGATGTTCCAGGCGGGATTTTTCACGAGATTATCCGTGTTATGGAACTCGACCAAATGCCTGCGCACACGCACCGTGTAGCTCGGATCGGTCGAGAACTCGCGGATATGAGGATTACGTGATGCTGCGATGACCAATTTGGACAGATCTTCCGGGCTTGCAACATTCTCACTCGACAAGCCGGTGGGATCGACGAAGTGGGCGGTTGTCATACCCAACGCCGCGGCTTTCTGATTCATGGCTTTCACCAGCGCGGGAACTCCGCCGGGATAGTTGACACCCAACGCGTGCGCGGCGCGATTCTCCGACGACATGAGCGCCAGGTGCATCAGATCGCCGCGGGTCAATACCGTACCGACACTCAGGCGTGAAAACCCGCCGCGGGGCAGATCGGTTTCCGCCTCGGTGATGGTGAGCGGCTCATCGAGTGGTTGCTTGGCATCGAGTACCACCAAGGACGTCATCAGCTTGGTGATGGAGGCGATCGGTGCCGCCACATCGGGACGGCGCGAGTAAAGGACGGTGGAATCGTTCTGATCGACCACCAGTACCGAACTCGACTTCAGTTTCGGAAATAACGAAGGCTTTGCGACCGCCGTCATGCTGAAGAGAGCGGTTGTCCCCGTCAATACAACCAGGGTCGATGCACGAAAACGCTTTGTGAATCCCATCACTGATTCTCTATATGGACTGAAGCTATATCCGGATTAAGGCAAGTTGGAGTAGGTAAGCATATCCCGCGCACGTCTGCCGTGACACGCCGCTAACTCTGCCAGCTTTCGCGCCAAAGTCCAATATTTCGCGACGCCTGCAAAGACTTTCAGAGAGACACGGCCTCCGAAAGAATTCAGGCCTTCGCTTTGGTGACGGCACCGGGCGCACGTCGCAGTTCCTTGTCGCGATACATGCTTCGATCGGCGATGCTGAGAAGCTCTTGCATCACGACTCCGTCCTTCGGGTAATTTGCGACGCCGATGCTGACGCTGCAGCGGATCATACGTGAACGCAAATCGAGCGTGGTCTTGTAGACGTTGTGCCTCACACGCTTGACGATGGCTTCGGCAACCTCGGGCGATGCGCCCGGCAACAGCAGGGCAAATTCATCGCCACCCAACCGGCCGGCGGCATCCGATCCCCGAATGCTACGCTGCAGGCACCCAGCCACCATTTGGATGGCGCTGTTGCCGCCTTCAAACCCAAAATCGTCGTTGATATCCTGCAATCGGTCCATGTCGATCATGAGGAGTGCGTAGGCGCCGCGATTCGTTTCGCAGGCCGCATGCTCTCGCCGCCAAATTTCTTTGAACATGCGGGCATTGAAAAGGCCCGTCAATGAGTCGTTCTGGGCGAGGGTTTCGATGTGCTCGCGGGCTTCGGTGATGTCTGCCGACAGCGTGGTGGTCAGATAGGCCACCAGCAGCAGCGGCGCCAACTCGCCGATGGCGCGAGCTGCGTACTGCAGGGACATCACATCGCAACCCGGCGTGGCGGCGGCAAGCGCCACGTGACAGACTGCAATGACACCGACCTGGATCAAGGTTACGACCCGGCCCAGCGTCAGGGCACAGAGAATCAGCGGCAGCAGATAAAGGTTCTGGAGCGGGCTTCCATTCCTACCCGTGAACCACAGGATCCCGGTGATGAAAACCACCATGCACCACGCCTCGATCTGCAGCTTCGCGAGCGGCAGCCGTGGCAGGAAGCGCCGATCGCTGAACGCAACGATCGCTGCGGCATAGGTCACCAGCATGAGGCCAATCGGCCACTCTGCCAGGGATAGCGGCTGAGACCAGACGACGACCATTGCCGCCAACGCCAGGCAGAGCATTTCAATGGAGCGTGTGCTCTTCATCGCCAGGCCTAATGCCGCGGAAGCGCCGCAGTCATCGCCCCGGCACCGGCGGCCTTCAAGACCTTGAGTTCCTGGATGGCGCGTTGGACATCGGCGTCGCGCTTTTCCAACGGCGCCTCGGGGGTCACCGGGGAAGCGGGCGCCGCCGAATCACGGGGGAGTTCGATGTCCGGATCGATTCCCCGATGATTGATCGAAATCCCAGAGGGGGTGTAATAAAGGGACGTCGTGAGTTTGATCGCGCGGTCGCCGCTGAGCGGCATGACCGTCTGGACCGATCCCTTGCCGAAGGTGGTCCGGCCCATCAGCGTGGCGCGATGATGATCCTTGAGCGCCCCGGCGACAATTTCCGACGCTGAAGCGGACCCGCCATTGACCAGCACCACAATCGGTGCGCCGTTCAACTCGTCCCCGGGGGTGGCACTCATTTCGAACTTCGACTCGGGCGTGCGGCCGCGCGCGCTGACGATCAAACCTCGATCCAGGAAGGCATCCGCCACCGCCACTGCTGCTTCCAACACGCCTCCGGGATTGTTGCGCAGGTCGAGCACCAATCCCTTCAGCGGTCCGCCGTTGCGTTTGCGGAGGGCATGCAGCGCGGCGATCAGATCATCCCCCGTGGTTTCGCTGAACTCCGCCACCCGAACGTACCCGAACCCTGCTTCCGGCAAATCCGAACGTACGCTGTGCAGTTCCACGCGGCCGCGCTTCAAGATGAATTCCAAGGGTTCGGTGTTGCCTTGCCGCAAAATCCCGATCTTGATGGAGGTTCCTGCTTTGCCGCGCATCCTTCCGATGGTGTCGGACAAGGTGGTGGTATTGACCGGGATGCCATCGATGGAAGCGATGACATCGCCCGTCCGGATACCGGCCGCGGCGGCCGGCGACCCATCGAAAGGCGAAATCACCACGACTTGTTCACCCTCCATGGATACCTCGATGCCGACCCCCGAGTATTCGCCGGAACTCGAGATCTTGATCTCATCGTATTCATCACTGTCGAGGTACGCCGAATAGGGATCGAGCGACGACACCATCCCGCGAATCGCGGCCTGCAACAGCTGATGATCATCAACCGGATTGACATAATCGCGCTCAACCCGATCGAGGACCTCGGCCAACATGCGCGCATCCTCCCACGGCATGTCTGCGCCGAGAGCCGGCGCAGTCTTGGGTCCCGGCGGCTCATCCGCCGCGAGGATTTCGCCCGGCATCGACCACAAACCTACACTCAAGGCCATGGCCACCGAGATCAGCGAGCGGGCGCAAATTGACATCACCCGATCAGCATACGTGCGGCGGCCGGCGGCCGCTACTCAAGGCACGGGTTTGAGCCACAAGCGCGGATCCTTGGGCGTGCGGCCTTCACGAATCTCGAAGTAGAGTTGCGGCGCGGCGGGACCCGAATCGCCAAGTGCTGCGATGACGTCGCCCGGGGCGACCCAATCCCCCACCGACTTGTAGAGCACCTCGGCATGTCCATACAGCGTCAGGTAATTGTCGCTGTGAGCGATGATGAGGAGCAGACCCAGGCCCTGCAACCAATCGGCATAGACCACCCGTCCGAAGTACGGCGTGCGCACCTTGGCCCCCCGCGCAGCCTGGATGAGCACACCGTTCCAGCGAACGCTGGATGCGGCGGAGTTGCCTTTCATGTCCTGGAACCGCACGGTGAGCCGACCCTCCACCGGCCAGGCGAGCTTACCCCGCAAATCGGCAAAATTCCGCTGCGAGTCCACGGGAAAATCTTGCAGAACCCGGGCCAGATCGGCGAGCAGGGCTTCCTCAGCGGCCTCCTCGTGCTTCAGCTGCGCCAGTTCCTCGGAACCGCCGTTCAAGCGGAGGCTCACCGCTTTGAGCGCCGCAAGGCGCTCGGCCCGTGCATGCTCGACGTCGGCAAGTTCGCGGCTGGTGTCGCTTTGCAGAGCCAGCAAACTCGCGCCGTTTTGATCGATCTCCCGGACGAGTTCCTGCGACTTCGCCACCCGCTCCTCGATGGCATTCAAGCGTTGCAGCCGAGCACGCGCGAAGTATCCGTAAAAGGCAGCCATGCGCCCCGCATTCGCAGGGTCGCTTTGAGTGAGCAGCAGTTTGATTTTATCCTGGGGACCGATCAGATAGGCGGCTCGCACGAGCGCGGCGAGGGCATCTCGCTCGCCGACCAGCGCCTGTTGGTTGCGGTCGGCATCGGCCTTGAGCTCGGCACGACGCCGCCGCAGAGCGGCCTCGGCCACGCGCAGCGCGTCGAGCTTCTGCCGCTTGGCAGTCATGTCGAGCTCGGCAACCCGCAGCCGGGCGCGCAGTGCATCGCGCTCTTTGAGCTCATCCGCCAACCGACGCGTCACCGCCGCAATTCGAGCGCGGACGTTGTCGAGCTTGGCCTGGGTCTCGGTCGATTGTCCGGTCTGGTCAGCGCAGAGCGAGCGGTCACCGCAGATGAGCACCCCGAGGATGCAGAGGAGATTCAGATACCTGGGGGGTCGCTTCATCGCTTGGGGTCTGGTGAGGCCGGGAGGGCAAGCATACAAGCCCTGTGCCCGCTGCTATACTGCGCGCCCGAAAAACCTGAAGTGTCCTGCATGCCTCGATTATTCGACTACCTGAGCCATCATCCGTATCTCGCAGGCGGTGCGGTGCTGGTGGCGATCGCGCTGGTTGCCTATGAGATTCAGGCGCGCTTGCAGGCATTCGCCGCCTTGTCGGCGATGCAGGCAGTGCGGCTGATGAACCAGGGTGCGCTGGTGCTCGATCTGCGCGCCAAGGAGTCGTTCGAGGCGGGTCATATCGGCGATGCGCGCAATGTGCCGGCGGCCGAGCTTGCGGCTCAGGCGGAGACCTTGAAAAAGTGGCGCGACAAAACGGTCATTACTTATGACGACAGCGGCAGTGGCGGCGCGACCGGCGCGCGTACCCTGATGAAGCTCGGTTTCAAACAGGTGTTTAATCTGGAAGGGGGACTGAACGCCTGGGTGAAGGACAATCTACCCCTGGCCAAAGGATCCGGCGGCCGGTCGGGCGGCAAATGAGCCAGCCGCCGATTACCATTTATGTGACGGGCTGGTGTCCTTACTGCCAGCGAGCGAAGCATCTGCTGTCGCAAAAGGCGGCGGCTTTCCGTGAAGTCGATGTTGAGGCCGACCCCAAATCGAGGCAAGAAATGACTACACGCAGCGGGCGGCGGACGGTGCCGCAGATTTTCATCGGCGACCAGCATGTCGGCGGATGCGACGATCTGTTCGCGCTCGACGCCACCGGTGAGCTCGATCGATTACTTCAGGGGGCTTGATGAACGAGGTTCGAACGCAAGGGACGGAAACGACGGTGGGCGGAGTGCAGGTCAGCCTGCAAAGCGTGTATTTGAAAGATTGTTCCTATGAATCGCCGAATGGCCCGCGGCTGCCGAACAATCAGGGCTGGGAACCGAAGTTTCAGCTCAATATGAACACCTCGGCCGAAGAGATCGCCGCCGACGTCAGAGAGGTTCTGCTGACCATCACACTCGAGGCCAAACATGGCGAGGCGACGCTGTACCTGGTGGAAGTGAAACAGGCGGGCGTATTCGCCATTGCCGGCGCATCGGTCGAAGACTTGAAGCGGCTCATCGGCAGTTTCTGTCCGAGCGTGCTGTTTCCTTATGCACGCGAAGTGATCTCGGATCTCATCATCAAGGGCGGCTTCCCGAATTTTCTGCTGCCGCTGGTGAATTTCGACGCATTGTTCGCCCAGGCATCCGAAACGCCCCCGTCCCTGGTCAATTAGGCGGGAGTGCTCGCAGGCGTATGCCGACCGAGCTTCAGCGGCCGATGACGGTGATCGGCGCCGGCTCATGGGGCACGGCTCTCGCCATCCAATCGGCGCGCTCGGGGCTTTGCACCAGGCTATGGGGCCGCGATTCCGGCGCAATCACCCGCATGCAACGGGAGCGGCGCAATCAGCGCTACCTACCGGACGCGCTCTTTCCACCGTCGCTCGAGCCGACCCGCGATCTTGACCAGGCGCTCGCCGGAAACCTGGATGTGCTGATCGCAGTTCCTTCGCACGCCTTTCGCGGCACGCTGGAGTCGATCCGTCCCATCATCCAGGCCGACACGCGCGTGGCATGGGCCACGAAGGGTTTCGAGATCGAATCCGGAATGCTGCCGCACCAAGTCGCCGCCGAAGTTCTCGGCCAAAGACCCGGCGCCGTCCTCTCCGGACCCACATTTGCCAGAGAGGTGGGCGCAGGATTACCCACCGCCATGACTGTCGCTTCACGTGATGCCGAATTCGCCGAGAGCCTGGTCGTACGGCTGGCCGGTCCCCATTTTCGCGCCTACAGGCAAGACGATCTCATCGGCGTCGAAACCGGCGGAGCGATCAAGAACGTCATTGCCATCGGCTCCGGCATCGCCGATGGGATGGGTTTCGGCGCCAACACGCGCGTTGCGCTGATCACACGCGGCCTGGCCGAAATGATGCGACTCGGCGTGGCGCTGGGCGCAGCGCGGGAGACATTCATGGGCCTCGCCGGGCTTGGCGATCTCGTTCTAACCTGCACCGACGACCAGTCGCGTAACCGCCGCCTCGGACTCGAGTTGGGACGTGGCGCGACCTTGCAGGAGGCCGAGCGCGGCATCGGTCAGGTGGTGGAAGGCGTGCTGGCAGCCCGGGCGGTTCGTCGCGTTGCCGGCCAACTCGGCGTGGAAATGCCGATTTGCACGGAAGTATTTCGGATCATGCACGAAGGCAAACCGGTGCGTGCAGCCGTGCAGGAACTCATGGGTCGGGAGCAGCGCTCCGAAGCCGAATGACGGAAGCGGTGCCGTTGTCGCCCGGTGCCTGCGTGCTGCGCAAATTCGCGCACCGCGAGGCAGAACACCTACTCGCTGCCGTCGATGACATTCAGGCCGCCGCGCCGTTTCGTCACCTGAGTACGCCCGGCGGCTTGCCCATGTCCGTGGCAATGACGAATTGCGGGGAGTTGGGATGGGTGAGCGACCGGCGTGGCTATCGATACGAACCGCATGATCCGTTGACCGGGAAACCCTGGCCGAAGCTGCCGCCGCTGTTCTTGGCGTTGTCGCACGCCGCCGCCGAGGCGGCGGGCTATCCAGGGTTTACGCCGGAAGCCTGTCTCGTCAACCGGTACGTTCCGGGAGCCAAGATGTCGCTGCATCAGGATCGCGACGAACGTGATTTGGATCAACCCATCGTATCGGTGTCGCTGGGCTTGCCGGCCACGTTTTTGTGGGGCGGTTTGCGGAGGTCCGACCGACCCTCCCGTACGACACTGGAGCATGGCGATGTCGTGGTCTGGGGTGGCGCGGCAAGACTACGATTCCACGGCGTTGCACCGCTCAAACCGGCCGCGGCCGGCTGCCCGGCTGCTCTGCGCATCAATCTCACGTTTCGGCGCGCGCGTTGACGGCGCAACCGGGGCGACGCGCGTTGCAAACGGGCCGGCAGCGAGCACGACCAATGACGAGGCGGGGGAGAGTTCGTGCAACCGGCCCTGGTCTCGGAGACGAGGTGCTGCGGCATGCAATTCGCGCCGGCCATGCGTATCATCGCGGACCTCGATGAACAGCGGATGGGGCCGATGGCAAAGCTCGACGACCAGATTGCCTTGGCGGCGGAGCGACTCAAACAGCTGAAACTGCGGCAGTTGCGCAATGACGCCCGCAGGCGGGCGCTCGAGTCCAAGCGCGCGCTCAAGCTTGACACCCGCCGCCGGTTCCTCGTCGGTGCGGTGGTCATGAAGCGCGCCGGCGACGGCGCATTGGATGCGGCGGTGCTCCGCGGTTGGCTGGACGAATCGCTGACCCGGCCCGAGGACCGGGCCCTGTTCGACTTGCCCCCGCTCGCGGGCCCGGAGGCGCCATCCACCTCATGCCTCGACGTCGCTCGCGGCAAGAGCTCCGGCGAAACCCAGCCGGCACCAGGCATCGAAGGCGACAATGGCCACGGCATTGGCGAGATTGATGCTGCGGCTCGCGGGTTTCATGGGAATGAACAGGGAGTTCGCGGCGCCGATCCGGTGCAAGACCGCGGCGGGTAACCCTCGGGTCTCGGGACCGAAGATGAAAGCATCGCCGGCGCGATGCTCCACCTCGCTGTAGCGGTTGAGACCGCCGGTCTCGACCGTATACACCCTCGGTGGAGCCAGAGCCCCGAGGCAGCAGTCCAGATCCGCGTGGAGTCGAACCTCTGCCAGGTCATGGTAATCGAGGCCGGATCGCCGCAGGCTCTTGGCGTCCATCCTGAACCCGAGAGGTTTGACGAGATGTAACGTAGCCCCCATGTTGGCACACAGACGAATGATGTTCCCGGTGTTCGGCGGGATCTCGGGCTCGAAAAGGACGACGTGAAACACCTTGAGTTTACCGTTCGAGTACGATGCGCTGAGCGGGAAGTGCAAACTCGATGCCGAGCCGCCGAAACTCATCGATGATGTGGATGTTGACGGTCTGCTGCAGCTCCAACAGGGGATTGACCTTGGGTTGCTGGACGAAGTACGACAGCTCGAATTGCAGCGCATCGTCGCCCAAGGTCTTCAGATGACAGCGATCGAAACGCGCAGCAGCCTCCGCGCGGACGATGCTCTCGATGAGTTTGGGTATTCCGGTCAGCTTGTCGGTGGGCGTCGCATAGGCCACCCGAAGCGTGGTCAACACGCGCTGCTCCGGCATGCGCCCATAATTGCGTACGCGGCTCTTCAGTATGTCCGCGTTGGAAATGATGATCTGCTCGCCGGTATCGCTGCGGAGCCGCGTGGTCTTGATGCCGATGTGTTCGACCGAGCCGGTGAAGGTGTCGATGTTGAGGCTGTCGCCGACGACGAAGGGCTTGTCCAGGGCGATCGACAGGGATGCGAACAAATCCCCGAGGATGTTTTGCAGAGCGAGCGCCACCGCCACACCGCCGACGCCCAAGCCCGCCAACAGCGCGGTGATATTGACGCCGAGATTGTCGAGTGCGACCAAGATCAACAGCGACCAGATGAGCATGCGCGCAACAAAATTGATGACATCCAGGGAGCCGGCGAACAGCCGATCGGGACCTCGAGCCGCTTCCTTGATCTGGAGATAGAAACGCACCGCGCGTCCCGCCCACAGACCGACCTGCGCGAGCAACAAGATCAGCACGACGTTCCAGACGACGTGCTGTAATTTCGGGGCGAGGGTGAGATTCTCCTGGCCCGCGTACAACGCAACGGCCAGGAAAGAAAATTGCTGGGTGTTGACCGCGAGATGAAAGATCAGCCGGATCGGCGTCGATTGGTGCTCCACGGCGAGGCGCTGCGAACGCGCCTTGAACATCCGGCGAAACAGTGCGAACACCGACCAGACGGCGACGGTCACCAGGGCCGCAACGAACCAATCGGCAAGCGCATTGCCGTAAAAAATGTGATGTAGATCGGCCATGAAGGCCGGATTATACTTAAGGCAGCAAAGCGAGCCAGGCAGCAAAGCGAGCCAAGATGCCGCGTTTGCAGTCCGCGCTTGCCGGCTGCTAGGCAACGTCCTCCATGCCGAGTTCCTTCATTTTGCGCGTCAGCGTGTTGCGGCCCCAACCGAGTAGTTTCGCGGCATCTTGTTTCAGCCCATCGGCCTTGCGCAGCGCGACGCGGATCAAGATGCGTTCGACTTCGGGCACCGCCTGATCGAGCAATCGCTGGGTGCCCGAGTCGAGCTCCTGTTCGGCCCAATGCGAAAGCTTGGAGGTCCAATCGTGATTGGTCGCCTGTCCCACCGGCACGCCGCCCAAATCGGGCGGTATATCCTCCGCGCGTATCTCGCGGCCCGGCGCAGTGACCGTCAGCCGGCGGCATGCATTGACGAGTTGCCGCACATTGCCCGGCCAGTCGAAGGTGACCAGCGCGTTTTCCGCCGTCGACATGAGTAATTTCGGCTCCACTCCCAACTCCTGCCCGGCGACGCTCAAGTAGTGGCGCAACAGCTCCGGAATGTCCTCACGGCGCTCACGCAGAGGCGGAATCTCGATCCGGATCACGTTCAAGCGATGCAACAGGTCCTCACGGAAATGACCCGACTTGACCCGGCTCTCCAGATCCTGATGGGTGGCCGCAATGACCCGGACGTCCACCTTGACCGGGGTCTGACCGCCCACCCGGTAGAACTCTCCCTCGGCAAGCACCCGCAACAGGCGAGTCTGGAGGGCGGGAGACATGTCGCCGATCTCATCCAGGAACAGGGTGCCGCCGTCCGCCTGTTCGAAGCGGCCGCGGCGCAGCGCATCGGCCCCGGTGAAAGCGCCCTTTTCGTGGCCGAACAACTCGGATTCGAGCAGGTCGGCGGTGAATGCCGCCGTGTTGAGGGCGACGAAGGCCTTGTTCGAGCGCGGGCTGTGGCGATGCAACGCATGGGCCACAAGCTCCTTTCCCGTACCGGATTCGCCCGTGATGAGCACCGTCATACTGGAGCGCGACAACCGGCCGACGGCACGAAACACCTGTTGCATGGCTGCCGCCTGCCCCAGCAGCTCAGGAATACTGCGCCGGGTGGCGTCGACGTCAATGGACACCGTCGCTTGCTGCGCGGCACGTCGTACCAGATCGACCGCCTTGTCGATGTCGAAGGGCTTCGGCAAATACTCGAAGGCGCCCCCCTGATAGGCCGCCACCGCAGCATCCAGGTCCGAATGGGCGGTCATCACGATTACCGGCAAACCCGGCCGCGACACCTGAATCTCCTTCAACAATTCGAGACCGCTGCGCCCGGGCATGCGGATGTCGGTCATCAGCACATCCGGCGCATCGCCACGCAGGGCGGAGAGTGCGTTGTCCGCACCATCGAAACATTTTGCCAGCATCCCGCTGCCCTTGAGCGCCTTCTCGAGCACCCAGCGAATCGACGCGTCGTCGTCGACCAACCACACTTGTAACGGCTTTGCATTCATACGGAGTCCATGGGGAGAAAGATCACGAAAATGGTCCGGCCGGGGGCGCTGTCGAATTCGATCAAACCGCCATGGCGGCTGACCAGATCCTGAGCGATTCCCAAACCCAACCCTGTGCCGTCGGATCGACCCGATACGAGCGGATAAAAAATTGTGTCGCGAATTTCGGGGAGAACCCCGGGACCGTTGTCCTCGAATTGGATCGACGCCACCAACCGATGACGGCGGGCGCCGATGCTGACGCTGGTCGCCGCGCGGGTGCGAAGCACCAGCCGCGGCGCCTTGAGATCGTTGCTCGACAGTGCTTGGATGGCATTACGGCCGAGGTTCAGCATCGCTTGAATGATGTGGTTGGGATCGACCGCCACGGCCGGGAGACTGGGGTCGTAGTCCCGGTCGATCATGACTCCGTCCGGAGCCTCGCTGCGCAGCAGGTGGTAAACACGCTCCAACAGCTCATGGACGTTCACCAGCTGTTTCGCCGGCGGCCGGCCGGGACCCAGCATGGAGTCGAGCAGGTTGGTGAGCCGATCCGCCTCGCTGATGATGACCCGGGTGTACTCACGGAGCGCAGGATCCAACAGTTCGCGCTCGAGGAGTTGAGCGGCACCGCGCAATCCGCCGAGTGGGTTCTTGATCTCGTGGGCGAGCTGTCGAACCATCAAGCGACTACCACCCAATTGTGCCAACAAGGCATTTTCGCGCGTCAGACGCCGATGTTGCGTGATGTCCTCGATCTCCACGAGAAGCCGGGTCTCTTCTTGACCGAAGGTCACCTCGGTCACTGCGCAGTCGAGAATCCGATCCACGCCACCGGGCGCGGGCCAGGCAAGCTCTCGCTGGACGACTCCTTCCCCGCCGGAGCGAGCCCGTTCGAACAAGGTCATCAGCGTCTCTGTGCCGCGCGCAAGTTCGGTGAAGCGGCGCCCGAGTGCTTGATTGGCACCGAGACCCAGCAGGGTCTGGCCGGCCGCGTTCACATAGCCCACCGTCAGGTCTTGGTCGAGCAGAAACACGCTGGTGACCAGCGCATCGAGCAGCTCCCGACCCTCGATGGGAAGGGCGCGCAACGGAGTCTCAACAGCCATGAGTCGCCTTCGCCGTACGGCGACCGATCTCATCTACCGGTGCAGCGGACTCAGCTCGGAGGGTTGTCGAACGTAGAAGGTGACGCTGTCGGTGCGCGATTCCCCGGTACTGGGATCCGCAAGAGTGGCGGTGAGCGTGTAGGTGCCGCGGGGCAGTGTCGGCAGCACGAACGAGACCGCATTTGGCCCTTGATCGGTGAGGGCGGTGCCGTTCAGTTCCCAGGTGAGAGTTTGCGTCGGAGCCAGAGCGGGATTGATGTCCACATGTGCAGAAACGGCTTGATCGTTGAAGAAGACCTGTTCCTTCGCCGGCGAAGAAATCGTGAAAACGGCGTTTGCAAGCGCCGTGGGCGTCGCTTTGTTCAGCGCCGTGGGCGACACATGGGCACCCGCTACGATTCCCTTGGAGGCCCCCCCCGAAACGATGATTTGCTCCGCTCCCGGCACCGCTTGATCTGAGTAATGGACCACGCCGTTCGCGTCGGTCCATTTGTAGATGACCGCAGCTTCGGCCCGGAGCGCAACGAAAAATCCAAGAACGATCCATAGTCGTCGCAGGTGCATGGCTCGAAAGCATAGTCTCATCGCCTCCCGTCCACAAAACGGGGTGACGGCGGCATGACCGCCGTCACCTTTGGCTGAAAGCACCTGGTGAGGAGATCACAGGCTGTAATACATCTCGATCTCGATCGGGTGCGTGGTCATCCGCAGCCGGGTGACCTCCTTCATCTTCAATTCGATATAGGCATCGATGAGGTCATCGGTGAATACACCACCCGCCTTCAGGAAGGCCCGATCCTGGTCGAGATAGTCGAGCGCCATATCCAAGGAGTGACAGACAGTCGGGATTTTCTTGTCCTCCTCGGGCTCGAGATCATAGAGATCCTTATCCGCCGGATCGCCGGGGTGGATCTTGTTCTGAATTCCGTCGAGGCCGGCGAGCAGCATGGCAGCAAACGCAAAGTACGGATTCGCTGTGGCGTCCGGGAAGCGGACCTCGATTCGCCGTCCCTTCGGATTGGGAATCCAGGGGATCCGGATCGAGGCCGAACGGTTGCGTGCCGAATAGGCGAGCTTCACGGGCGCTTCGAAACCCGGAACCAACCGCTTGTACGAATTGGTGCTGGCGTTGGTAAAGGCATTGAGGGCCCGGGCGTGCTTGATGATGCCGCCGATGTAATACAGGGCGATGTCCGACAGACCACCGTACTTGTCGCCGGCGAACAGCGCCTTGCCTTCCTTTTGCAGCGATTGATGCACATGCATACCGCTGCCGTTGTCGCCAACGATGGGCTTCGGCATGAAAGTAAGCGTCTTGCCATAGCCATGCGCCACGTTTTGCAGCGCATATTTCAAGATCTGGACTTCATCGGCCTTCTTGGTCAGCGTGTTCGCGGCTACGTTGATTTCGCCCTGTCCGGCGGTTGCGACTTCATGATGGTGGACTTCGAACTTCAGCCCCATCTCCTCGCAGGCCATGGACATCGCCGTGCGAATGTCCTGCTGCGCATCGACCGGGGGCACCGGGAAGTAGCCGCCTTTGATGCCGGGGCGGTGGCCCTTGTTGCCGTCGTCGTAGGTCTTGGCTGAATTCCAGGCACCCTCGTACGAGTCGACCTCATACGAGCAGCCGTTCATGCTCGAGTGCGAGGTTACATTGTCGAATATGAAGAACTCGTTCTCGGGTCCGAACAGCGCGGAATCGGCAATCCCGGACGATTTCAGATAGGCCTCTGCGCGCTTCGCGAGGGAGCGAGGATCGCGGTCATAACCCTGCATGGTCATCGGTTCGATGACGTCGCACCGCAAATTGACGGTGGTCTCTTCATAGAATGGATCGATCACCGCCGTGGCGGGGTCGGGCATCAAAATCATGTCGGACTCATTGATGCCTTTCCAACCCGCGATGGACGAGCCATCAAACATCTTGCCGTCCTTGAAAAAGCCCTCATCGACCAATCGCGTCGGCACGGTCACGTGTTGCTCCTTACCGATCGTGTCGGTAAATCGCAGATCGGCAAATTTCGCTTCTTTTTCTTTAATTAATTTCAGAACATCAGCCGGAGTCATTGGCGTCCTCGCGAGGTGGATAAGCTCTTGGGTCCCGGGCGTCCCGGGTCCTGTGACAATGCAGCAAGTGTGCCAGTGCTGCCGACATACGGATCAAGTACTTGCGCTCATCACCGCATCTTTACGCACTATAACAGTGCATTAAGGATGATTTCTCGAAATCATTCGGTGCAAATGGGTTCTTTCAAGGCAGCAATCGCGACCGACTGGTGCACCGCGGTCATGCATGGTCCAAACGGGTGCAGTCCGGAGCGCAGCGGCCGAGAGAGGCCTGCGGCGCGGCGACGCGAGGGGCGGGGCGGGGCGGGGCGGGGCGGGCGAGGACAGTGTCATCCCGCATCGCTATACTCGCGGCCCTTCCTCAAGCCAATGAGCCGACGATGGCCCAAACACTGCCCGAGCCGCCGCGCACCTTTCAGGAACTGATTTTTGCCTTGCAAAAGTATTGGTCTGATCAGGGTTGCATTATTCTGCAGCCGTACGACATGGAAATGGGCGCCGGCACCTTTCATCCGGCGACTTTCTTGCGTGCCGTGGGGCCGGAACCCTGGGCCGCCGCTTACGTGCAACCGTCGAGGCGCCCGACCGACGGGCGATACGGCGACAATCCGTTCCGCCTGCAGCATTACTATCAGTTCCAGGTTTGCATCAAGCCATCGCCCGAGGACTTTCAGGAGCTGTATTTGGGCTCGCTACGAGCGGTTGGTTTCGATCTGCTGACCCATGACATCCGCTTTGTCGAGGATAATTGGGAATCGCCGACGCTGGGCGCCTGGGGGCTGGGCTGGGAAGTTTGGCTGAATGGGATGGAAGTTTCCCAATTCACCTATTTCCAGCAGGTCGGGGGTTTGGACGTGAGGCCGGTGATGGGCGAAATCACCTATGGTCTCGAGCGTTTGGCGATGTACATCCAGGGGAAGGAAAGCATTTTCGACATCGCCTGGACGATGAGCCCTTTCGGTGTCGTCACCTATGGCGACGTGTTTCATCAAAATGAGGTGGAACAATCGACTTATAATTTCGACAAAGCCGATACCAACGTCTTGTTCAGCCAGTTCGACATCCATGAAGCGGCATGCGAACGACTCCTTGGCGACCGGCTGGTGCTTCCAGCCTACGAACAAATGGTCAGGGCGTCGCACTCTTTCAATCTCTTGGATGCCAGGCATGCGGTCTCGGTCACCGAGCGGCAGCGTTTCATTTTGCGGGTGCGAACACTGGCACGAGGTGTGGCCGAGGCTTATCGCACCAGCCGCGAGTCGCTGGGCTTTCCGCTGCTGAGAACTGCCGCGCTGGAGCCTGTGGCCTGATGCCCGTGGATGACCTACTTTTCGAGCTACGCACCGAGGAGTTGCCGCCGCGCACCTTGCGTACCCTGTCGACAGCCCTGGCGGAAGGAATCATGAAGGGATTGGACGATGCCGGCATTCCTCACGGTACGTCTGACACATTTGCCACGCCGCGACGGTTGGCGGTGCGAGTGAACGGCTGCGCCGACTTCGCGCCGGAGCGGCGAATCGAGCGGCGCGGCCCGCCGCTGGCCAATGCCTTCGACGCCGGGGGGGCTCCAACACAAAGCGCCCTCGCGTTTGCCAGGAGCTGCGGTGTCACCGTCGACGAATTGGCTCGCCTGGTGACCGAGAAAGGGTCATGGCTGGCCTACCACGGCACGGAACCGGGGGTGGCCACGGTGACCGCGCTACCCGGCATCGTCACCCACGCAATTGCTGCGCTGCCGATCGCGAAGCGCATGCGCTGGGGAGATCAACCGGCCGAGTTCGTCAGACCCGTTCGCTCGATGATCTTGTTGCTCGGGAAGAACGTCGTCCCCTTCAACGTGCTCGGGTTAGCCTCCGGTCGGACCACCATCGGCCATCGGTTCCACGCGCCGCGGCCGCTTCGCATCACATCCCCGCGAACCTATGAAAGGCAGCTCCTGCGCGCCAAAGTGATGGCGAATTTCGAGGAACGGCGCGCGACTATTCGGGCGGGTGTGATTGCCGCAGCGGCAGAGGCGGGCGGAGTGCCGCTGATCGAGGACTCGCTCCTTGACGAGGTCACCGCCCTGGTGGAATGGCCTGTGCCCGTGACCGGCCACTTCGAGCAGCGCTTTCTCTCCCTACCTCGCGAGGTGGTCATCGCCACGGTCCAGGAGCACCAACGTTACTTTCCGATACAGGACGTCGACGGCCACCTGACCGGCGGCTTCGTGACCGTCAGCAACATCGCGAGCCGCGACCCGTCGGTCGTCGTTGCGGGCAATGAGCGGGTGGTGCGCCCGCGCCTCCGGGACGCGGCGTTCTTTTGGGACCAAGACCGGAAAGTACCCCTCGAGACTTTCGCCGCGCGTTTAGGCTCGGTCACGTTCCAAACCAAACTCGGCAGTTATGCCGAAAAGACTGCTCGGGTTCGCCGCCTGGCTGGAATTATCGGCGAACGTATAAGTGTTTCTGACTTTGTCGATCGCGCTGCCGAGCTCGCGAAGGCGGACCTGATGACCGCCATGGTCGGGGAATTTCCAGAGCTCCAGGGGATCATGGGTCGCTACTACGCTGAGGCCCAGGGCGAGCCTCCCGAAGTGGCCCTGGCCATCGAAGAGCACTACCGGCCCAGGTATGCCGGCGATGCCTTGCCGTCGACCAAAGCGGGTCAGACTTTAAGCATTGCCGACAAACTGGATACGCTGGTGGGGATCTTCGCCATCGACCAAAAACCCACCGGCACCAAGGATCCCTTTGGATTACGCCGGGCCGCTCTGGGGGTTTTGCGCATTCTCTTGGAGTGCCGGCTTGATCTCGATTTGCTCGATCTGATCCGGCAAGCCCGCGACGCCCAACCGGTGCAGCGGACCGCCGTCGACCTGGAGGTCTACGATTTCATCGCCGAGCGTTTTCGCGGCCTATTGCTCGATCGCGCGGACGGTACCACCGGCGAAATGATCGACGCCGTGCTTGCGCGCCGACCGGTCTCACCATGGGATGCTCTGACTCGGCTGCAGGCGCTCAAGAGCTTTCTGTTGCTGCCGGAAGCCGCCGTGCTCACCGGCATCAACAAGCGCATCGGCAACATCCTACGCAAGGCCCCGAAGCAGGCCGATCCGATCGTCGAAGCTTCGGCTCTGACAGAGGAGGCCGAACGGACGCTGCATGGGGTGCTGCAATCGCTCTCGAGCGGTGTACATCTTGCGATCAACGAGCGCCGCTATACCGATGCCCTGACGGCGCTTACCGGCCTCGCCGCCGCGGTCGATGACTTTTTCAACCGAATCATGGTGATGGCGCCCGATCCGGTGCTACGGAGCAATCGATTGGCTTTGCTGCACAATGTGCAGGCGCTGCTCGGCGGTGTCGCCGACTTATCGAGGCTGCCCGGCTGATGGGTTCGGCTGGGGAGGCGGCTGGGCAGACATGGATCCCGGTGCCGCGGCCCTGGATGACGGAGCCGCGGATGTCGGCGCCGTTCGATTCATTGACCGACCCCTGGCCTTCGGCGCGGTTGCCTTCCCCATGTCCGGGTGCTCGCCGCCCGGTTTGGCCGGGGCCGTCGCGCCAGGCGGAGACGGTGTTGCGGCGGGCGGCGGCAGGGAGACCACCGGCACCCAGTCGCTGGGCGACGGAGTCCACTTCAGGCGCAGCGGCGGCGTCAACCATATGGCCAGGAACAGGCTGGCATGGAGTGCAACCGCCACGCCGAACCACATGAACAGCCGCCGACGGCTCGGCGGCGCGCTCCGGCTGAACGTATCCGAGGCTATGATCCCCGGCGAGGTTAGCCGGTACTGGGACGGCGGCGGCAGCTCGGGGATGGGCTCCCGCGACTTGGGCGCCCGCAGGTCCGGAAATTTGATGACTTGGTTCACGATGTCATTTTAGATGTCCACGACCGCAAAGACCAAGCTCTACCCTCGGTCAGTCACCGAAATTCACGCACCGGCCGTTGGCGTCACGGGTTGGCCCAGTCGACTCAGCCAACCATAGAGCACCAGGATGGAACCCAAGAAAACGCCGCCGCCCAGCCAAAGGGCCGCGTCGGCGAAGCGATCGCCCACCAGTGCCAGCGGTGCGGGTTTGCCGGAAAATACCACCAACGCGGCCATCAACACGCCCGTCAAGCTTTCGCCGACAATCATGCCCGATGCGAGCAGCACACCGAGCTGCCGGGTCGCTTGGCGGTCGCCGCTCTGGGTCGCCCGCCGATCGTACGCAAAGCCCGCGACGGCGCCGACGACGATCATCAAAGTGGTCGCCATGGGCAGGTAGATACCGAGACCCACTGCCAGGGGCGGTAGCTGAACCCGCCCGAAACGCTTGAGCAATTCGTCGAGGATGATAATCACCAGACCTATGGCCACGCCGCTCGCGATGAGATTCCAATCGAGATCGCCCTGGATGACGCCGCGGGCGAGCGCCGAGATCAAGGCCGCTTGCGGTGCCGCCAACGCGCGCGCCGGATCGGCGCCCGGCGCGCCGGCGAAACCATAGGCGTGATTGAGCAGATCCAGGACGGGCGGGATGATGACGGCACCGGCGGCAACGCCGACCATCAAAGCAACCTGTTGTCGCCACGGAGTCGCATCGACCAGTTGACCGGTCTTGAGGTCCTGTAGATTGTCGTTGGCGATGGTCGCGGCGCAGAACACCACCGCGGTCACGAACAACGCGAACGCCACCAACGCGGGCCCGGCGGTCGATGGCAGCCAAGGTTTCACCGCGAACACCAGCAGCAGAGAAACGCCAAGGACGACGAGGATGCCGACGCCGGACAAAGGGCTGTTCGATGCGCCGATCAATCCCGCCATGTAGCCGCAGACGGCGGCGACGAACAAGCTCATCAAGGCAATGTAGACGATACCGCCGATGACGAGCGCAGGTAACTGGCTGCCAAGACCGCTGGCCGCCGCGAAGCTCGCGAGCAACCACCCAATCGGCAGCATCGAGACCGCGGTGACGGTGCCGACGATGCCGATGGGAATGTCCTGTTCCGTGCGCGCGAGCACGGTGGTCCCGACCTTGCGCAGCCGCGATGCCTTGATCGCCTGGTGCAGTCCGGCAATCAACGGCCGAACCAATTTCACCAGCGTCCAGATCGCAGAAATCCCGATGGTGCCGGCGCCGACGAATCGCACCTGATGGCTCCACACGGCATGGCCCACCGCCTCGGCAGCGCCCGCGGCCGGATGCCAACTGCTGAGCAGCGGCACCGCGCCGGCCCATGCAATCAAGGTACCCACCAGCATGGCAACGCCCACCGACAGCCCAACGAGGTGACCCACGGCGAACAACGCGAACGACAGGCTGAAGTCATAGCCGGTGACGGCGCCACGGTTGCCCACGCGAAAGTATCGAACCACATCGCTCGCGAACAGTTGCGTCGCGACGCCCACCGCAAACACGCTCGACACCACGGCACCCCAGATGATGGCGAGCAATCCATTGCGGCCCGAGGCCGCCGCCGCGGAGAGGTCCGCCCCCTCATGGCCGCCCACTTTGAGCACCTCGGCGCACGCGACACCTTCCGGATAGGGCAGATCGGAATTCGTCACCAAGGCCCGTCGCAGCGGAATGGAGTACATCACACCGAGGACACCGCCCAGAGCGCAGATGGCGCTGGAATAGGCATACGGGAAGCCGGTCCACCAACCGATCATCACCAGGCCCGGCAGGACGAAAATAATGGCCGACAACGTACCGGCGGACGAGGCCACCGTCTGGACGATGTTGTTCTCCTGGATGGTCGTATCCTTGAAAGCCCGCAGGACCGCCATGGAAATGACCGCGGCCGGTATCGACGTTGCGAAGGTGAGGCCGGCGCGCAAGCCGAAAAACACATTGGCGGCGGTAAACACCAGCGTGATGAGCACGCCCAAAACCAGCGCCCGAAGAGATAATTCGCTCCCTCGAGTGGCCTCGCCCGAGGCGGCGGCGGTAGAGGCGGTGACGGGGGCATGGGAATCGTTGTGCATTGCCAAACTATACCCAAAAGCCCCGCCCGCCCGGGTTTTCTCCGGGGCGTGGTAGTCAAATCGGGTATCCTCCAGGAATATTGCAAGCCTGGCGAAAGGGAGCGTCACATGTCCATCGAAGTCAAGCGCTTGAACCGGGCCTTAGGCGCGGTCGTCACCGGCGTCGACTTGGCCGAAGAGTTGCCGCATTCGGTGATCGATCGGCTGAGCGATCTATTGGTCGAGCACCAGGTGCTCTTCTTCCGCAATCAACCCATCACGCCGCATGCCCAATGCAGCTTCGCGCGCCGCTTCGGGTCGCTCCACGTCCATCCGATCTATCCGGTGATGCCCGATTTGCCGGAAATCATGTTGATCGACAACCATGAAGCGTTTCTGCCCGACAACGACAACTGGCATACGGATGTGACCTTCAGCGAGACCCCGCCACTCGCGGGCATTCTCGCCGCCAAACGACTGCCGAGCGTGGGAGGCGATACGTTGTGGTCGAGCAGCTTTGCGGCCTATGACGCTTTGTCCGCGCCGCTCAAGGAGTTTCTCGGGCATTTAACCGCACAACATTCGGTGTCCAAGTCGTTCCCCGCGGCACGCTGGCAAAACGACCCGGAGTTCAAGGAACGCTATGAGCGAGCGGTGGCGAAACACCCACCGGTCAATCACCCGGTCGTCCGCACCCATCCCGTCAACGGCCGCAAGGGACTGTTCGTCAACGAGGGATTCACGACACACATCAATGAACTCAAGGCCGAAGAGAGCGCAGCCTTGCTCGCGTTCTTGTTCGCGCATAGCGGCCGTCCCGAGTTCACCGTGCGCTGGCAGTGGGCGTTGGACGACATCGCCTTCTGGGACAACCGCAGCACCCAACATTACGCCGTCGCCGATTATCTCCCGGAGCGACGCACCATGTATCGAGCGACCGTCATCGGCGATAGACCCGTTTGATCCGTCGCTATCCCGGTGCGGCGGCAGAGTTGTTCAAGCCGGAGTGACGAACCCCGTAGATGAAATAGACCACGATCGCGATCGCCATCCAGATGGCAAACACCCGTAACGTCGTCGCCGATAGATCCTTCATGATGAAGAGGCAGGCCGCGACACTCAACAGGGGCACGACGTAGGGACCGAAGGGCACACGAAACCCGCCGGCAACTTCCCTCCCTCCCTCCTGGTGCCGAAGCACAGGAACCGCTATCGAGACCACGCTGAAGGCGGTCAACGTGCCCATGCTGACCATGTCCCAGAGAAAATTCGAATCGACCACGCCCGACACGATTCCGACCATGGTGCAGACGATGACGGTGTTGCGCACCGGCGTCCGCGTCCGCTGATTGATGTCGCGAAATACTTTGGGCATCAGCCCGTCGCAGCTGATCGCGTACAGAATCCGGGTCTGGCCATAAATCGTCACCAACGTCACGCTGAACACCGAGATGACGGCGCCGGCGGACAACACGATGGCCGGCCATGCATGGCCGGTCACCGTTTGCAGTATCACGGCGAGACCCGCTTCCTGACCCTGGAATTTTGCGGCGGGTTGGGCACCGATGGCAGCCACGGCCACCAACATATAGAACACGGTGACGATTCCCAGGGCAGCGAGGATGCCGGCGGGTACGTTGCGCCGGGGATTCTCGACCTCCTCACCGGCGCAGGCAACCGTGTCGAGGCCGATGAAGGAAAAGAACACGGTACCGGCCGCGGCGGTCACACCGACCATCCCGCCGTAGCCCTTGCTGTTGTCGGGATTGAAGAAAGGGAAAAAATTCTTCGACTCGAAACCCGAGAAGGCAATGACCGCAAAGAACACGAGAATGGCGAGCTTGATGAGCACCATCACCGCATTGGTGGTCACGGATTCCTTCGTGCCGCGAGCGAGCATGAAGCCGCAGAGCATCACCAACAGGACGGGCGGCAAATTGAACTGAGTGACGTGCAGTTCGGCCCCGCGCTCGCCGGCGACGATCATCGGGCTGCGCAGCTGCAACGGAATCTGCCAGTGAAGGGCGTTTTGCAGAAAATTGTTGAGATAGTCGGACCAACCGATGGCGGTGGCGCTCGCGGCCAGTCCGTATTCGAGCAACAGGCAGGCCGCCATGATGAACGCCGCGAATTCACCGACGGTGGCATACGCAAACGAATAAGAGGATCCGGAAGCCGGAATGCGCGCCGCCAACTCTGCATAACAGAGCGCGGTCAATCCCGCGGTCGCGGCAGCGATGAGAAACGACAGAATCACCGAAGGGCCCGCTTTGGGCACCGCCTCGACCATGGTAAAAAAAATCCCGGTGCCGATGGTGGCACCGACGCCGATCATCGTGAGCGGAAACAAGCCGAGGGAGCGCTTCAGCTGAGCGGCACCGTGGATTCCGTCGGATGCACGGTTCGCCGGTTTGATACGGGTGAGTTTCTGCAGAAATGTTTGCGTCACGGTTGGCCTTGCATCACCTTGCGATGCATCTGAGGAGACACCGCAAATGGACGGCTGTCAAACTCGAGAAGCCGCCGATCAGGCGAACCGGCCGATCAGCGCCGTCAGGGGTTCTTCGAGTTCCATGAGCAACCCGAGATCCGAACATTTCATCTTGCCCACCATGATGGCGAAAGCCGGCTGCAATCGCCCTTGCCCCAATGCAATCAGATTGTCCATGGAGATGGTGATGGTCAGATCGGCGGGCTTGTCGTCGTTGGTCACCGATTGCCGATCGATGTAGACCACGCCGTCGCCCTTGAGATCGAGTTTGAGGGTCTTACCCAGCCCCGAGTCGACGCCGACTGCCTCGATGATCTTGGCGGTGAGTTCTTGCAGGCTGGGCATGGAGTCCATGGTATGAGGACTCGAGCGGTTGAGCCAGCGGGATCTTGCGCAGCCATCGACGTCCCGGAGCCTCAGGAGATGTATAAGTGCGTGCAAGGCCTGTGTGCGGCAGGAACTGACGCGTGCTACATTCTCGGCTTGCCCAAACGGGCCTGGCGACTCGATATCAACTAAGCATAATGGGGATGCGGGACATGGAAGTGGGACTTACAGGTTTTTTAGCAAGCGCGGCAGCGGTGGCGGGCCTTTTGATGAGTGCGGGACCTGTTCGGGCGGCACCTTTGGACCAAAACATTACGACGTCTTACACCGCGCTCGGTACGAGCATTACCTGGCAAACGGCGGGCGAATACAACGTGCCACCGCAGTCATCAGGAACTCTTGGCCCGTTCAACAGAGCCTGCGCCATCGTTGAAGGCAAACCCGTCACGAAAGGCGACGCGATGAGCCGCAGCGTCTACGTACTCGACGCTGGAAATGGCAGTGCGAATTCTGTGCGACTCCACGTCTACACGAGGACCGACAAAATAACCTCGAGCGGCGGCGTGACGACGGATGTGGAGACGATCGTTCCTCATCGATCCGTGGTGTTGTCTTTGACGAGTGCCGCGGGTGCGGCTTGCTATATGGCGGCAAACGACACCAGCGTGTTCGTCAGTTCCAATGCGAACAACCAAGCTTCGATCATCGACAAAAAGACCTTCGCGGAATCCACCATCCAAAGCTATGCCGCACAGAACGACGGCCCGGTCTCTCAGATCACCGCCTCCGAAACGGGAATCGTTCTCGTGACCTTTGGCACTGGAGCCACTGCTGGGTGGGCTGAGTTCAACAACGACAGCCAATATTTGGCGGCCGGAATAAACTTCGATTTCACAATACTCGCCGGAACCGGGAATGCTACGACGTTCTGAGACCGTAACCAAAATACGGCGGCCGCCCTACACGTCCAGGTTCGACACCTGCAGCGCATTCTTCTCGATGAACTCACGACGCGGTTCGACGGCATCCCCCATTAACGTCGTGAAAATGTCATCGGCCGCGACCGCATCTTCGATACGCACCTGCATCAGGCGGCGGGTCTCTGGATTGATGGTCGTGTCCCACAGCTGATCGGCGTTCATCTCGCCCAATCCCTTGTAGCGTTGGATGCTCTGGCCTTTCTTCGCCTGGTCGAACAGCCACCCGATCGCGACCTTGAAACTCGCGACCTCCTGGCGTTCGCCGTTCCGCAGAATGTAGGCGCCCGGACCCATCAGATCGCTCAAGGTCTGAGCGAGCTCCGCGATCCGAAGGTATTCGGACGAGTCGAAAAACTCGCGCGGAATGTGCTTCACAGAGCTCAAGCCGTGCTCGAAGCGCTGCAGCTCGATGCGATGGCCGCCCGCGGCCATGATTTCTACCGACACTCGGTAACGCCGCGACACGTCGTCGAGATTGTTCAAGCGCAGCTCGAGGCTTCGGCACCAGTCGCGTAACCCGTCGATACGATCGAAAGCATCGGTCCCGAGTTTGGGGCTGTACAGCAACTGCTCTAAAAACCGCTCGTCGTAGCGGCGCGCCCAACGGTGCACGATGGCCTGCACCTCCACATAATTGCGCGCCAGGGATTCGAGGCCCAAGCCGGAAAGTGGTGGAGCATCCGCGCTGACGTGCAGCGCTGCACCCTCGATCGCCGTATTGAGGAGCAAGGCGTTGAGTTCGAGATCGTCCTTGACGTAAGTTTCCTGCTTGCCTTTCTTGACCTTGTACAAAGGCGGCTGCGCGATATAAATGTGGCCCCGCTCGATCAATATCGGCATCTGGCGGTAGAAGAACGTCAGCAGCAGCGTGCGGATGTGGGAGCCGTCAACATCCGCATCTGTCATGATTATGATCCGGTGATACCGCAGCTTGTCGACGTTGAAATCGTCGCGGCCAATGCCGCAACCTAAGGCCGTGATGAGCGTGCCCACCTCGGCGGAGGCCAGCATCTTATCGAAGCGCGCCTTCTCGACATTGAGGATCTTCCCCTTGAGCGGCAGGATCGCTTGCGTGCGGCGATCGCGGCCCTGTTTGGCCGAACCGCCGGCAGAATCTCCCTCGACCAGAAACATCTCGGAGAGTGCCGGATCTTTTTCCTGACAATCGGCAAGCTTGCCCGGTAAGCCAGCGATATCGAGCGCTCCCTTACGGCGAGTCATTTCCCGCGCCTTGCGGGCAGCCTCACGGGCGTGGGCCGCCTCGAGGATCTTATTGACGATGGCACGGGCTTCCTGTGGATGCTCCATCAGGAATTCCTCCAAGCGCGCGGCGACCGCGGATTCGACCACCCCCTTGACCTCCGAGGAAACCAACTTGTCCTTGGTTTGGGAGGAAAACTTCGGGTCCGGCAGCTTGACCGACAGGATCGCCGTCAAGCCCTCGCGCGAATCGTCACCGGTGGTCGCGATTTTTTCCTTCTTTGCTGCCAGGACTTTCTCTATGTAGTTGTTGAGCGTGCGCGTCAAGGCTGCCCGATATCCCGCCAGATGCGTGCCGCCGTCTTTCTGAGGGATGTTGTTCGTGTAGCAGAACATGCTCTCTTGGTAAGAGTCGTTCCACTGCATCGCCACTTCGACCTGGGTATTGCCTTCACGGGTTTGGAACCAAAGCACCGTTGGGTGCACCGCCGGCTTGGTTCGATTGAGGTGGGTGACGAAGGCTTTGAGACCGCCCTCATGCTGAAAGACCTCTGATTTTTCGTCGCGTTCGTCGACGAGTTCGATCCGCACCCCGGAATTCAGGAATGACAGCTCGCGCAACCGCTTGGCCAGCGTCTCGTAGTTGAAAGAAATGTTCGTAAAGATCTGAGCACTGGGCTTGAATCGCAGTGTGGTACCGCGTTCGGCTGTCTCACCGATCGCCGCCAACGGCGATTGGGGCTCACCCAACCGATACTCCTGGCGATGCAACTTGCCGTCCCGGCGAATATTCAATTCCAGAAAATCGGAAAGCGCATTGACCACCGAGACGCCGACACCATGCAGGCCGCCCGACACCTTATAGGACGTGTCATCGAACTTACCGCCGGAATGCAGCACGGTCATGATGACCTCCGCTGCGGAAATGCCCTCCTCGACGTGGATATCCACCGGGATACCTCGCCCGTTATCCGAAACGGTAACCGATTCGTCCGCATGGATGGTGACGACCACGCGATCGCAGTATCCCGCGAGCGCCTCGTCGATTGCGTTATCCACCACCTCAAACACCATGTGGTGAAGTCCGCTACCGTCGTCAGTATCGCCGATGTACATTCCAGGCCGCTTGCGGACGGCGTCGAGACCTCTTAAGACTTTGATCTTACTGGAATCGTAGACATCGTTCTGAGCCATAGCAGGTCCTAAATAGCAATCCCGAAGAATAGCATTTTTTGCCCGTAAAATCGAATTACGGCCTGAAAGAAAAGTAAGCTAAATCATTGTGTTATCGCTGCGTCTGAGGAGTTTGACGCAAGTAGCGAGGCGCTCGCGGCTGCTGAGGCATGGAGCCGGTGTTCCACGTGGAACGTCGGCGGTCGCGCATCGGTCCGAACTACCTACCTGCTATCACTCGGCTCATGCGGATAAGTCAGACGGGCTGCTAAGCCTGGGTGAGAGACCCTTCACGAATGCGGTAATGGCGTCCAGGTACCCCAAACGCTCTAAACTCGTCGCTGAGGCTCGTTACGAGCAACTGAAGAGATTGGCCTCGAATTTCACTAATGAGGCCCAGCAACCGGTCACTGTCGAGTTCCGCAGCGGGATCATCCAGCAGCAACGTGGGCTGGGCACTTCCCTCTCGTGGAAACAGGTTGAGCTGCGCCAACAGCAGCGCAGCGGCCAGCAGTTTCTGCTGCCCTCGCGACACCCGCTCCCTCACCGCCTCACCGTTGAACCTAAAAATGATTTCTGCCCGCTGTGGGCCCACTGACGTCGAGCCGACCTCTTGGTCCTGGGTCCAGCTCTTGGCCAGCGCCTCCTCGAAACTCAAATCACGAGCCCAGCCCGGCCGGTAATGCAGAGTGAGCTCCCCCTGCAATAGGACGCTGACCAGTCTCGCCGCTTCGCTTGCCAGCCTGTCCAAGTAGGTAGAACGAGAGCGATGAATCGCCTCACCCAATCGAATCAGTTCGACATCCCATGCCCCGACGAGCGCGCGAGGTTGCTTCAGCCTCAGCGCCGCATTTCGTTGCTTCAATATTTGCTGGAACCGCTGCCACCCCGCGACAAACTCGTGTTCCACGTGGAACACGCCCCAGTCCAGAAACCGTCGCCGACGACCAGGACCCTCTTCGATGAGGCGATGGACCTCAGGATCGATGACCTGCACCGGTACTAACGCAGCAAGCTCGGCGAGACTGGATAGACGTTCGCCCCCGACCCGGGCCCGCGTCCCTTCGGAAGAACCCTCGACCCCTACACCCACCCGTGATTCGTTGACCTGCGCGACTCCATAGACCACGAAGCGCTCTGCATGAGCTCTGACCAGCTGATTCAGCCGCCGTGTCCGAAACGATCGTCCCCGCCCCAATACATAAATCGCCTCCAAGAGGCTGGTCTTGCCGGAGGCATTGGGGCCCGTCACCAGGGTGAAGGCGGAGTCGAGATCGACTTCCACCGCCTGCAGGCACCGAAAATCCACTACCTGGACTCGGCGCAATCCCATTCGCCGCTACAGCCTCATGGGCATGACGACGTAGCGGGCTGCCGCATTGCCGGGCGAACGAATCAAGCAACTGCTGTTGCTGTCGGTCAGCCCCAATTCCACCTCTTGCCCGTCGATGGCAGAAAGCGCATCCAGAAGATAATTGACATTGAAGCCCACTTCGAGGTCATTCCCCTCATAGTTCACTTCGATTTCTTCTTCCGCCTCTTCTTGCTCAGGATTGTGCGCTTGAACCGTGAGCATGTTCTTCTTCACGGTGATCCTGATACCCCGGTACTTCTCGTTCGACAGAATCGCAGTCCGCTGCAAGGCCTGACGCAGATGATCCCGGTCGGCGCGAATGGCATTCGGTGCCGCCGCAGGGATCACACGGGTGTATTCCGGGAATCGGCCGTCGATCAGCTTGGAAGTGAACCTCACCATTCCTATCTGCGCCCGGACATGATTACTGCCGATCGCCAGATCAGCCGAGCCTTCCTCGTTCAGTACCCGCTGTAGCTCCAGCACGCCTTTGCGCGGAACAATCACCTGCTGCGATGTCTTCGCCTTCACGGACAGCTCCGTCTCGCACAACGCCAGCCGATGGCCGTCGGTGGCGACCGCACGCAGCGAGGAGCCCTCAATCTCCAACAACATGCCGTTCAAGTAGTACCTGACATCTTGCTGAGCCATCGAAAAATGGGTCTTCTCGAGCAATCGCAAGAGTTCCTTGCGAGGAATTTCCACCGTCTGTTGCGCATTGATGTCGTCAATCACGGGAAACTCAGCCGCCGGCAGGGTCGCCAGGCTGAATCGGCTGCGGCCCGCCTTGATGACTATTTTTTCGCCCTCCAACGTTAATGCAACGGAGGATTTTTCCGGTAGAGCTCTTAAAATATCCAACAGCTTGCGACCCGGTACGGTGATATCACCCGCCTGTTGCACCGATACCTCGGTCGCTGCCACCAACTCCACCTCAAGATCGGTGGCGGTGATCGACAACTGGCCCTGACGCACGCCGAGCAGTACATTCGCCAGCACCGGCATGGTTTGTCGTCTTTCCACCACCCCGATCACCGCCTGTAAAGGCGCCAACAATTTCTCTCGCTCTGCCGTCAATTTCATGTTCTTACCCGCACATTCTTAAATCTTAAGTCTTACGTAAAGATTATTACTATGATTAAGAGCCGACGCCGACTTCTGTATAACACCTAAATATCTTGATTAATCAACGCATTGCGCAACCTAAAAGGCTGCCCACTGACTGTTCCTCAAAGGTGCGGATAGTGTCGTCAACCTGTGCATAACTTTATCCACATGTCGCTCCACAGCTTGTTCACCCTCATCCAGCCAAGGTTCTCAACAGGTTCATATAGTCCTCGCCGATCCTGCGTTCCGACTCTCTCAGTTCCTTGATCCGTCGGCAGGCATGCAGCACCGTCGTATGATCTCGGCCGCCAAAAGCATCACCGATCTCTGGCAGACTGTGATTCGTCAACTCCTTCGCCAAGGCCATTGCGACCTGGCGCGGGCGGGCAATGGAACGGCTACGCCGCTTCGACAACAGATCCGCGATTCGAATCTTGTAGTACTCAGCAACGGTCTTCTGGATATTTTCGATCGTCACCAGCTTCTCTTGGAGCGCCAGTAAATCCCGTAGCGCCTCTTTGGCAAACTCGAGCGTGATCGGCCGTCCGGTGAAATGCGAGGTCGCCACCACCCGTCGCAGCGCGCCCTCCAACTCGCGAACATTGGAGCGGATGCGCTTGGCGATGAAAAAGGCCACTTCTTCGGGCAGGTCGACATTGGCCATCGCCGCCTTGCTCATCAGGATCGCAACGCAGGTTTCCAACTCGGGTGGTTCTATGGCGACGGTCAACCCCCAGCCAAAGCGCGACTTCAATCGCTCTTCGAGGCCGTCGACTTCCTTCGGGTAGCGATCGCAAGTCAGGATTACTTGTTGCTGGCTCTCCAGTAACGCATTGAAAGTATGAAAGAATTCTTCCTGGGAACGCTCCTTGCGGGCGAAAAACTGGATATCGTCGATCATCAGGGCGTCGAGTGAACGGTAGGCTGTCTTGAAGTCGTTGATGGTGTTGTGCTGCAACGCTTTCACCATATCGCCGACGAACCGCTCGCTATGAACGTACGCCAGTCGGGCGCCGGAATTGCCTTCGCGGAGCTTGTTGGCGACCGCGTGCATCAAGTGAGTCTTGCCGAGACCGACACCCCCATAGATGAACAACGGGTTGTAGCCCTTGCCGGGATTTCCGGCGACCTGAATTGCCGCCGCTTTCGCGAGCTGGTTGCTCTTCCCTTCGACGAAGCTGGCAAAGGTAAAATCCGGATTGATCCTCCCACCGAGCACTGCCGGTGCACCGCGTCGCGCTCGCGCCGCTGCCTGCTCGGCCTCCTCCGCGCTGCCTGCACCGTTCATGGGTGCCAGATGCGCCACGGTCCCCGCCCGGTTGCCCACATCCAAAACCAGATCCGGCGCCGTCCCGTCCGCAAGTGCCTTCACCAACTCAGCGATGCGCGACAACAAGTTCTCGCCCAACCAGTCGATCACATACCGATTCGGAGCCAACAACTTGATCTGGCCATCCCGCTCGATCGCCTGCAGGGGCCGCACCCAGGTATTGAACTGCTGCATGGGGAGTTCGCTCTCAAGGACACGCAGACAGCTGTTCCATAGCGACTCCGACAAGAGCGCTCTCCTTGGGTGTAAGGCTTGGGGCAAAATAGACGAGAGGGCAGGAAGTCTAGCTCCAACTCTGAGCTCCGTCTATTGACACATCCGCCCCCTGTCAGTACCCTTGCCGCCTTTCGCAAATCAAGCGGAAGCACTCGATTTGCTCCTTAAGTTTCCTGAAGTTGCGCTATGAAACGTACTTTTAATCCCAGTAATTTGCACCGCGCGCGAACACACGGGTTCCGTGCGCGCATGGCCACCAAGAGCGGCCGTCGATTGCTGGCTCGCCGCCGCGCGAAGGGCCGAAAGCGCCTTTGTCCCTGACGCGCAGCTCAGGGCTTTCTAGCGATACCCTTGACCACTCGGCAGAAGTTCGAGCCGCATAAGCGATTGCATCAGCCGGCCGAATTTCGTTTGGTCCGTTTGCACGGCAGAAAGTTGAGCGACGCTTATTTCACAGTGTCGGTGTTGGCCAATCAGGAAAGCTTCGCGCGCTTAGGCCTCGCGATAGCAACTCGAACTTTTGGTTCCGCTGTCGCGCGCAATAGGATCAAGCGGCTGACGCGGGAGTCGTTTCGTCTGAATCATCACGCGTTGCCCTCGGTGGATGTGACGGTGTCGGCGCGCGACGCGGCGCGGCAAGCGCAGGCGAAAGAGCTGCGGGCCAGCCTGGATAAGCATTGGAAGAACATTACGCAGCGATGGTAGAGCTATGCGCCGACTTCTCCTGGTGACCATTCGCGCATATCAGCTCGGCTTGAGTCCGTGGTTCGGCCCGCGTTGCCGCTTCTATCCCAGCTGTTCCTGTTACGCCCATACGGCCATCGAGCGGCATGGCGTGTTCCGGGGAATCTGGCTTGGACTGCGCCGGATCCTGCGCTGCCACCCGTTTGCCGAAGGGGGCTATGACCCTGTCCCGGACAAGAGATTGAGCAATGCCTAATATCCGCATGATGTTGTGGGCGGCGCTCGCCGCCCTGCTGTTTCTGAACTACGAAGCGTGGATGAAGGACTATCCAGCCAGCCCGCTCGAAGGGAGCGAATCCGTAGCCGGTACTTCGGCAGCAACGGCGGGCAGCCTGGCCGATTCGGTGCCGCAGGCCACATCCTCCGGTTCGACGAACACACCGCCCGCCGGGGGGGCCTCAAACCCCAATGGCGTGGTGGCCAGCACGACGACCTTGGGCGCCGAACCGCCGACGGTGTCCGGCGCTGCTGGCAGCACAGACAGCAGTCCCGCCCCTGCCACCGGCAGCGGCGACTCCTCTGCTTCGACGGCGAGCCAATCTCCCATTCACGTGGTCACCGATGTGTTGGACATCGAGATCAACCCCAAGGGCGGCGAACTCGAGCAGGCCGACTTGTTGAAATATCCGCTTCACAAGGACACGCCGAATGTTCCCGTGCGTCTGTTCGACAACCAGCCGGGACCGGATTTCTACGTGCTGCAGACAGGTCTCACCGGTCCGCCCGGTGAAGATGCGCCCACCCACCTGGCCCTGTGGAGCGCTGCGCGTCAATCGTACGAACTGGCTGCCGGCGCCGACGAGCTCCGTGTCCCGCTCACCTGGAGCGACGATCACGGTGTGACCGTCACCAAGACATTTGTATTCAAGCGTGGAATGTATTCGATCGATCTCGATTATGAAGTGACCAATGACAGCGGCACGGCCAAGAGCTTCGCGCCCTACGCCGAGATCCTGCGGCATTGGGTCAAGGCCTCGCGCTCGTATTTCGACGTCGAGACCTATTCCTTCAAGGGGCCTGCTGTGTACGACGGCACCCGGGCGGAGGATCTGAAGGTCGAGAACGAAGCGGACAGCAAGTACTCGCAGACGGTCACCAACGGCTGGATCGCGTCGCTGCAGCATCACTTCGTGTCGGCTGTCGTGCCGCAAGCAGGTCGTCCCGACAAATTTCAATTGCAGGTGCAAGACCACACGTATTTGTTGAGTGCCACCGGTCCCATGACTTCGGTTGCCGCCGGGGCGAAGGCGGAATTCCAGCAGAAGCTATTCGTCGGACCGAAGCTGCAATCACAACTGGCGGCAACCGGTCCGAACCTGGACCGCACGGTCGACTATGGCAAGCTCACGGTGCTCGCACATCCCGTGTTCATCGTGCTGGTCTGGGTCCACAGTCTGGTCGGCAATTGGGGCTGGTCGATCATCATCGTGACGGCACTCATCAAATTACTGTTTTATCCCTTGAGTCAGGCGAGCGGCCGCTCCATGGCAAAGATGCGTGCCATCGCTCCGCGCATGAAGCAGATCCAGGAATCATTCAAGGACGATCGCGAAAAACTCGGCCGCGCCATGATGGAATTGTACAAGCGGGAGAAGATCAACCCCCTCGCCGGCTGTCTGCCGATGGTGGTCCAGATTCCTTTCTTCATCTCCTTCTATTGGGTGTTGCTGGAAAGCGTTGAGATGCGCCAAGCACCCTTCATGCTGTGGATCAACGACCTATCGTCGAGGGATCCTTTCTTCGTTCTCCCCCTGCTGATGGGCGCCGCGATGTTCGCGCAGTTCAAATTGAACCCGGCTCCACCCGATCCGATGCAGGCCCGGATCATGCAATTCATGCCCCTGGTGATGACCGGCATGATGGCGTGGTTCCCGTCCGGCTTGGTCCTGTACTGGCTGACTAATACCGTGTTGTCGATTCTGCAGCAGTGGCGTGTCAATCAAGTGGTTGGGGTCGAGGCGGCAAAACAGCGCGCTTGAGCCCCCGTGAGGCCTCGTCCGAGGTCAGGGTAACTCACGAGCGAGAGGTACAGGGAGCTCACGAGATGCCGATGTCCCGCGTTCCGCCCGACACCATTGCCGCCGTCGCCTCGCCGCCGGGCCGGGGCGCTGTGGGCATCGTGCGAATTTCGGGCGCGCTGGCACCGGCGATTGCACACGAACTGCTGGGCGCGCTCCCGCCGCCGCGGCATGCCTCGCTGACCAAGATCCGGGATGCCGATGGCGCCGTGCTCGATGAGGCCCTGGTCGTTTACTTCCCCGAACCTGCTTCTTTTACCGGCGAGAGCGTCTTGGAGCTGCAAGGTCACGGAGGTCCTGTCGTTCTCGACCGCGTGCTCAAGCGAGTGTTGGATCTCGGCGCGCGGCCGGCAAGGCCCGGTGAATTCACCGAGCGAGCCTTTTTGAATGGCAAGATGGATCTTGCCCAGGCCGAGGCCGTGGCCGATTTGATCGACGCCGGAACCACTGCCGCCGCGCGCGCCGCCATCCGCTCGCTGCAAGGCGACTTTTCGGTCCAAATCGCGCAGCTCCAGTCGCAATTGACGGCGCTCCGCGTTCAGGCGGAAGCCGCCATCGATTTCCCGGAAGAGGATCTGGACCTGGTCTTGGGGAATGGTTTCGAGCAGCAGTTCCGCGAGGTGTTGGCGTCGTTCGACTCAATCACTGCAGCTGCCCGACAGGGTGCGCTGCTGCGTGAGGGCCTCAACGTCGTGATTGCAGGCAAACCGAACGCCGGCAAGTCCAGCCTCATCAACCGTCTGGTCGGCGACGAGGTTGCCATCGTCACGCCCCTGCCTGGCACCACCCGTGACGTGCTCCGTCATTCGGTCAATCTGGATGGTTTGCCACTCCATTTGAGTGATACGGCGGGCTTGCGAACGGCCACCGACATCGTTGAAGAAGAAGGCATCCGCCGGGCCAGAGCCGAAATCTGCCGCGCTGATCATCTGCTCTACGTGATTGACGCGACCCTTGGGCTCGCGGACTTGGATCACCCGGCAAGCCTGTCGGAGCTCTTGGAGGTGCCGGCGGGGGCAGCCGTGACCTGGGTGGTGAATAAAATTGATCTGCTCGCAATGCCCCCGTGGAAAAAGGACGTAGATGGTCGCGCGATCATTTGCTTGAGCGCGCAAACCGGCGCCGGTGTTGACCTGCTTCGAGCTCACCTGAAGTCCGCAGCGGGCTACCGCGGCGCGGAAGCGGGCGCGTTGTCGGCGCGCCGCCGACATCTGGATGCCCTTGGCCGGGCCGCGGACGCGGCGCGGCGCGCCCGGAATCTGCGCGCCGAGCGAGCGTTCGAACTCTTCGCGGAAGAACTTCGACTGGCCCAAGTCGCGTTGAGCGAGATCACCGGCGAATTCGGCAGCGAGGATCTGCTCGGGGAAATTTTCTCGAGCTTTTGCATCGGCAAGTAACATACCGTGCTGCGGTTGCAGCATTCTCTGCCGCTCCAATTGTAACTCTTCTGCAACATTCCGCCGATAGCCTCAGCCGCTCATTCAACATCCCATGGACCGGAGTTGGCCTAAGCGTCGAAAGACGCATTTTGAGCGCCCTTTTGCGCGATGGGACCGCACATTGGGCGTGGCATGGGGTCTTTTGCGGAGACAATCGGCGATCCCTTCCGGCGCCCTGTCATGCGCTGTTGTTGCATTTTAGCATCAACCGCGACTGTGAATTACTCCAATAACCTCCAGGTATTCAAGTAATGAACGCGAACCAGACATTGTCCTACGCCATCGCCGCGATTTTGAGCGGCTCCAGCCTCAGTCTCGCCCACGCCGACACAGCGGCCGATACCAGCGATTCCGACGCCATCCCAGAAATCACCGTCACCGCGCAGCGCCGCGCCGAGTCGATCGAGGACGTGCCCATTACCATTCAGGCGCTCACCGGTGAACAGTTGACACAATTGAACGTCACCACCTTCGATGACCTGCTCAAGTACACGCCGAACGTCACGTTCAGCGGCAGCGGGCCTGGCCAGGGCAATATATTCATGCGTGGCCTGAGCGCCGGCAGCGCCGGCAACCAATCGTCGGCCAGCATTTCGCCATTTCCGAACGTGGCTCTCTATCTCGACGATCAGGCCATGCAGTTCCCGGCCCGCAATCTCGACGTGTACATGGTCGACATGGAGCGGGTCGAAGTGCTGGAGGGTCCGCAGGGCACGTTGTTCGGCGGCGGGGCGGAGGCGGGTGCCATCCGCTACATCACCAACAAGCCGAAATTGAACGTGACCGAGGGCAACGTCGATGTCAGCTATGGCACCACGGCCGGCGGCGATCCCAACTCCAGCGCCAATGCGACGATCAATATTCCGCTGATCGAGGATCACCTGGCCGTCCGCGCGACCATCTTCGACGATCATCGCGGCGGCTATATCTCGAACGTCGCCGGAACCATCACTCAACCGGTCGCCAACATGCCTTCGGCCAATAACAGTGCGCTGGTGGGATCGAACGAAAACCCGGTGACCTACACCGGGTTCCGTCTATCCCTGCTGTACCAGTTCAATGACGATTGGAACCTGCTTGTCCAGCAGAATTACCAGAACATGGAAGCGGACGGCTACTTCGATGACTATCCGGTTGCCTCCGATGGCCAAGCGCTCGCTCCCTACCAGATCACCGCCTTTGAGCCGGCCTACGACAAGGATCGCTACGAGAGCACGGCCTGGACCATCAATGGCAAGATCGACGATTGGAAGCTCGTCTACACCGGTAGCTATCTCATTCGTCATCTCGAGCAGCAGCAGGATTATTCCAACTACATGTTGACCGCCGGCGGCCGGTACTATTCCTGCACCGGCGGCGGAGCGGGCATCACTCCCACGAGCACCAAGGCAGAGACCTGCTATGCGCCGACGGGATATTGGAATGACTCCGTTGAGAATCAGCATCAGAGTCACGAAATTCGCGTGACCAGCCCGGATCAATACTTCGTGCGCGGCACCGCCGGTGCCTACTGGGAGAAATTCGAAATCGAAGACCAGATGAACTTCGACTATCTGGATATCCCATCCTGCACGCCGCAGAATCTTGCCATTTCCGACGCCGGCGGCGCGGACTGCGTGCAACAGACGGGACCCTTGCCCGGTACCTCGGCGGTGGACCCCAGTCTGCGCGGCTCATCCACGGCCTTCGGTGAGGACATCCAGCGCGGATACACCCAAACGGCTTTTTTCGCCTCCGCCGACGTGGATCTGATCCCCAAGGTGCTGACCCTGACGGGCGGCACCCGCGTTTTTCATTACGCGGAATACGAGACGGGATCCGAGTTCTACACCTCGACCGCCAGTGTCAACAAACCCAACGGGACGACCCCGAACGGTTTCGGCATCAACTTGCACCAGACCGAAACCGGCAGCCGCAGTCGCGGCAATCTCACCTGGCACATCACCCCGGACACGATGGCCTACTACACCTACTCGCAAGGCTTCCGCCCGGGTGGCTTCAATCGCACCGAAACGCTGGCCAATGGCAGCGTGGTGCTGGCCGGGGAGGCGCCCTACGGCGCCAGCAAGACCACCGACCAGTACAACAAGCCGGAGGGCTATTCATCCGATACTCTCATCAACAACGAGATCGGTGTGAAAACCGAGTTTCTCGATCATCGAATCCAGGTGAACGCCTCGGCTTACCGCATGAAATGGGAAAACGTCCAACTCGGGCTGTTCGATCCCGTCAACCTCGGCAATACCAGCTTCGTGGTGAACGGTCCCACCTATCTCATCAAGGGCGCCGAGCTGCAGGTGGTGGCGCGGCCCTGGGGAGGCTTGACCATCCAGGGCTCGGGATCCTGGAACAGCACCAACCAAACCGAGGCTCCCTGCCTGGTCAGCAACCGGGCGACGACGACGAATCCAACACCGCTGGGCAATTGCATTACCACGGTCAAGGGCGAGCCCTATACCAGTCCGTATGGGGTGCTCGACACCTCGCCGGCGTTCTCGCCGCCGATGGAATTCAACCTGCGGGCGCGCTATGACTGGGCATTCGCCGACTACAAGTATTTCGTCTCCGTGGGCGCGAATCATATCGACAGCATGCGCAACGAACCGGCCAGCTTCCCCTCGGGAACCTCCTCGTACTGCAGCCCCATTCCAACGACCACCCTGTGTCAGTACACCATGCCCGGTTACACCACGTACGACGCCGCGTTGGGGGTGGCCAAGGATGCCTGGAACGTCCAGCTCACCGGCAACAATTTGACGAACTCCGATGCCAGCACGTTCACGTCATCGGCGCAGTTCATCAAGAGCGAAGTGCCGCTGCGGCCGCGCGTGCTGACGCTGCGATTCGGATGGAAATTCTGACTCAGAAGCGAACGGCCCCGCCGTCGGACTTGGGCGCGGTGCCGGACCTCGCCGCGCTTGCGGCCCTCATGGACGAGGGCCGCCCGGCGGAGGCCGAACGACTGGCGCGAGACCGGCTGGCGCAGCAGCCCAATGCCGGGATCCTCTGGAAAGTGCTCGCTGTCGCCCAGATGCGGCAGGGCAAGGGCGCGTTGCCGGCGCTCAAGCGAACCGTGCAACTCCTGCCGGGAGATGCTGAATCGCACGCCAACCTCGCCGCTGCCTGGATCGAGCAGCGCCGCTGGGACGAGGCGATTGTGACCTTGCACCGGGTCATCGAGCTTGAGCCCGGGAACCTATCCGCATTGCTCGACACGGCGGCTGTGCTGCGTGCGCTGGGTCGGGCATGCGAATCGGTGCCGCTTTACCGGCGGGTTCTCGACATCGACCCGCGAGCACTCGCCGCGCGCAACGATCTCGGCAATGTCTTGCTGGAACTTGGCGAGTACGCGGCCGCGCTGGATTGCTACCGTCAAGCCGTTTCGCTGGCGCCCAACGACGCGAAGGTGCGAGCGAATCTGGCGAATGCCCTTCGGCGGCTCGGGCGGATATCGGATGCGGTCGAGGCCAGCCGGCAGGCCATTGCCTTGGACCCGCAATTGCCTGAACCGCACGATACGCTGGGACTGGCGCTGGCTGCGCAGGGGCTCGAGGTGGCGGCGATGGCCAGTTACCGGCGGGCCCTTGAACTCAATCCTCGGTCGGTCCAGACCCTCAATAATCTGGGTAATGCGCTTCGTGATGGTGGGGAGCTCGAGTCAGCCGAGCAATGCTTCCGCCGGGCACTGGCACTCGAACCGCGCAGCGCAGTCACGCACGGTAACTTGGGCAATGTGCAGCTCGATGGCGGCTTCCTCGAGTCGGCGGCGGCCAGCTATTCCCGCGCGCTCGAGCTCGAGCCCGACACCCCGTCCGGCCATCTGCAACTGAGCATGGTGCTGCGCCGTCTCGGCCTTGCCGGCGAGGCGGAGCGGTCCTGCCGCACTGCCTTGTCGAAGCACCCGGATTTCCCGGCGGCGCTATCGTTTCTCGGTGAACTGCACGCCGACCGCGGCCGGTTCGCCGACGCGGAGGCGCTCTTCCGCCGCGCAATCACGCTCGATCGGGATTTCCCCAGTGCCTGGTGCGGCATCGCCCTCAACCGAAAGATGACCCTGGATGACACTGACTGGGTACAAGGAGCAAGCGCTCTGCTTGCCAAGCCGCTGCCGCTAAGGCATACGATTTCGCTGCACCACGCACTCGGCAAGTATTTCGACGATGTGTGCCGGTACGATCAGGCCTTCGCGCACCACCGAGAGGCCAATGAACTTTCCAAGCGTTACGGCGCCCGGCATTCCGGTGCCCGCTTCGACCGAGAAAAACTCCGTCGGCGTGTGCATGCCATCATCGGACAGTTCGATGCGCTCAGGGTGCACGCCGGGGAGCCCGGCGCAGTCCCGTCCGAGTGTCCCGTACTCATCGTCGGAATGCCGCGCTCGGGCACGACGCTGTGTGAGCAAATTCTCGCCTCTCACCCTGACGTGTACGGCGCGGGTGAGCTCACGTTCTGGGATCGCGCGGCCGCGAAATGTGTCGCCGCAGGCCGAAGCGGTGATGCCGGGCCCCTCGCGCGCGGCTATCTGGACCTTCTGCGCGCGCAGAGTCCGCAAGCACTGCGGGTCGTTGACAAGATGCCGGCCAATTTCATGCACCTCGGACTTATTCATGCCGCGCTGCCCGGAGCCCGCATCATCCACATGCGCCGCGACCCCATCGATACCTGCCTGTCGATCTACTTCCAATCCTTTGCGAACACTCATCCGTATGCCCATGACCTCGAGGATCTGGCCGATTACTACCAGGAATATGCTCGTTTGATGGCTCATTGGCGCAACGTGCTGCCGGCGGCGAGCTTGCTCGAAGTCAACTATGAGGACTTGGTTGCCGACCAGGAGGCGTGGAGCCGGCGGCTGGTGTCCTTCCTCGGGCTGCCGTGGGATGCGCGCTGCCTCGAGTTCCATCGGAGCGACCGCGTGGTCATCACCACGAGCAAATGGCAGGTGCGCCAGAAAATGCATCCGGCCTCAGCGGGACGATGGCGCCATTACCGGCAATTCATCGGGCCTCTGCAACGACTTTAGCCGCACGCCTGTAGAATCTCGGGTATGAATCCGACCTCGACGACGCAGGCTCTCTCTCCCGTTGAACGGGAAGTTCGGCGAATCCATGAATTGCTGAAGAGCGGCCAATACGCCGAGGGACGGCGGGCGGCTGAGGCCCTGCACGTGCAGGTGCCTGAGAATCGCGATGTGCTGTATCTCCTCGCCATGAGCCAGCGCCACTTACAACAGATTCCAGAGGCGCTCGCCACTCTCGAGAAGCTCGAGCAGCTGCATCCGCAGTTCAGCCGGCTGTATCAGGAACGGGGCCATTGCTACGTGGTGCTTCGGGATGCACCGCGGGCGATCGACGCCTTCATCAAGGGTGTGAACATCAATCCGGCATTGCCTTCGAGCTGGAGCCTGCTCGAAGGACTGTACCGTATGACCGGCCAGACCGAGAACGCGGGCATGGCGGCGGCACACGTGGCCACCTTGAAGCGCCTGCCGTCCGAGGTCGTGACAGCCACCTCGCTGTTCTCCGATGGCGATCTGTTGCCCGCGGAGAACATGATCCGCGCCTATCTGTTGACGCATGGAGATCACGTCGAGGCGATGCGCCTGCTCGCCCGGATCGGCATGAAGCGCGAAGTGCTCGACGATGCCGAGATTTTGCTCGAGGCTGTTCTGAAACTCGCGCCCCAGTACCGGGCGGCGCGGCTGGATTATGCACGGGTGCTGGTGGACCGCCACAAGTACCCGATGGCCCATGGCGAGCTCGAGAAGCTGCTCGAACTCGAGCCCGACAATCGTGATTTTCTGACGTTGTATGCCACGGCCTGTGTGGGCCTCGGCGAGCATGCGAAAGCAATCGATCTTTATCGAAGGCTGCTGACGGATGCAACCAATCCTGCCGACCTGCATCTGTCGATTGCGCATTCGCTGAAGACTTTGGGATCGCGCCAGGCGTCGATCGACTCCTATCGCGCGGCGGCTGCGGCCCGGCCCGGGTTTGGCGACGCCTATTGGAGCATGGCCAATCTCAAGACCTATCGCTTCACCGATGAGGAACTCGAGCGCATGCAGCAGGAGGAGACAGCGGCGAACTGTGCCCCGGTCGACCGCTATCATCTGTGTTTCGCGCTCGGCAAGGCTTTCGAGGACCGGGCCGACTACGAGCAATCCTACCGCTACTATGAACGGGGTAATGCGCTCAAAAGGGCGCAGAGCCGCTACCGGGCCGAGATCTTGGAGACCAACACCGCAAGGCAAAAAGAGGTTTGCACCCGCGAATTCTTCGTGAGCCGGGCGGGCTGCGGTGCGCCGAACTTCGATCCCATCTTCATCGTTGGGCTGCCAAGGTCGGGATCGACGTTGCTCGAACAGATTCTCGCCTCGCATTCGCTCGTTGAGGGCACCCAGGAACTTGCCGAAATCCCGCGCTACGTGGCCGAGATGCAAGGACGTGAACCCGACCTCAACAATCCCCGCTACCCCGGCGTGCTGCCCCGCCTGCGAGCGGAAGATTTCTTGGCGCTGGGTGAGCGCTACTTGCGCGAAACGCGCGTCTACCGGACCGGCAAACTTTTTTTCATCGACAAGATGCCGAACAATTTTCGGCACTTGGGGTTGATCCACCTGATTCTCCCCAATGCGCGCATCATCGACGCACGGCGCGAGCCCATGGCCTGTTGCTTCAGCAATTTGAAGCAGTTGTTTGCCAGCGGCCAGGAGTTCACCTACAGCATCCCGGATATCGCCCGCTACTATCGAACGTATCTCGAGCTCATGCAGCACTGGGAGGAAGTGCTGCCGGGCCGGGTGCTGCGCGTCTACCACGAGGACGTTGTGGATGACCTTCCGGGCAATGTACGGCGCATCCTCGATTTTTGCGGGCTTGAATTCGAACCGGCCTGTGTCGAGTTCTACAAGACCGAGCGCAGCGTCCGCACCGCCAGTTCAGAGCAGGTGCGGCAGCCCATATTTCGCGAGGGCCTGAACCAATGGAAGCATTACGAGCCGTGGCTCGGAGAGCTCAAGACGGCATTGGGCGATGCGCTGACCCGCTATCGGACATAGCCGCATCTCAAACGCACCCCTCGCCCCAGAGGCGCGCCCCCGACTTCCAACGCACCGCTCGCCTCAAACTTTTGCCGCTTGCTCCAGAACCGGCACGAGGTCGGCAACGGAATCGATCGCGACATCGGCTCCCGCTTTGAGAAGCGCATTGCGGGCGCGCTCGAGCGCCTCCGCGCGCGCAGCGGGAGACAGGGCTTTGAGCTCAGCCAGCGACAGGCCGAGCAGATTCCCGGAGGCCACACCCACCGTGAATGCCCCCGCCGATTTGCCTTCTTCGATGCCCGCCTCGGCATCGTCGACTTTCACGACCCGCGAGAGCGGCCACACGCCCAACTCCGCGCAAGCCTTGTAAATCATCAGCGGCGAGGGTCGGCCGGCCGGTGTATCTCCCGAGCACAACACGTGTTCGGGCGCATAGCCTTGTGCGAGCGCCCGCGCCAGCACCGGTTCCATCATGGAACGAGTGTAGCCGGTGGAGGAGGCCACCCGCACACCGGCGGCGCGCAAGGCGTCGAAGGTCTCTCTGGCACCCTCGATGAGCGTCGAGGCGTGGGCGGCATGCTCGCGCATCAACGGATCGAGCCGCTCCATGAGCACCAGAACGTCGGCAGGACCCGGCTGGCTTCCATGGCTCGCCACCCAGGCCGCTGCCACATCGGGAAGGGCAAGCAGGGCCTTCACATGGTCGATTTTTGCCTTCCCCATATCGCGACGTGCGGTCGCCTCCCCGACCGTCACGCCCTCGGCGCCGAACGCCTCGATCAGCGCCTTGACGGGCGCTTCGCAGCCGAAATCGATCATGGTGCCGGCCCAATCGAAGATGACCAAGTCGAAACGATTTTTGAGGCTCACGCGCACGCTCCTCTAGCCAAACAGGCCATTGACGATTTCCTCGCCGAGCGCGAATCCGGTTGAAGCGCCGGCGCCGCACGTAACGATGGCAACGCAGACGCCGGGTTCCGGTTCGTCGATGAGGACGGGCCGATCCGCTGCCGAGGCGTAGGTGCCTACCCATCGCTCCAGAATGGCCGGCGGCTCGATCCCGAGCGCCGACCGAAATTCGTCGAGGATGAGGCCATCGATCTCCGTGGATGAGAAGGGGTCCGGAGTGGGGGCATAGTGATGGCTGTCGCCGACGACCAAGCTGCCGTCCGCGCTTTGGACTACGATCAAGTGCACCCCGTGTTGGAGATGTTGCGGCTGTTCCCGGGCGAGCTTTGCCTTCAATGGAGTTGCGGCGGGCAGATCGGCATACCCGTGGTATCGGCCCAAGCCAAGATCCGACATCAGCGCGGCGGGTATTCGGAAGCCGGGATCAGCCAGTCTCAGCATCTGCAATTTGCAGCGGATGAGCGGATAGGCGGCGAGCCGCTCGGCGTACAACCCGTTGAAGTCATCGCCGGGACAGATGGCAAACCGGTCGGCACGGACGGTGCCGCGCGATGTGTGCAGCGCCGGCGGCGAGATGCCACAGGCTGTGGTCTCGCGCATGAACGCAACCCCGTGCGCGCTTTCGAGCCATGCCGCCAACCGAGGGATGGCGGTCCGCGACTCCACTCGCAGTTCAAGGGTGCTTTCCAAGACCGCTCTCAAGTCGGGAGCGACGAGCTCGGGGCAACGCCGCCTCGCCTCGTCGGCGGAAAGGAGACGACAGCCTTCGGCCATTTCCGTGACCATGAAGGCTGCCAATACCTCGGTTGATTCAGGGCGCCGTGCCGTCATCCATAACCCCGTATGGAGGATGGGAATGTCGGCCGCAGCGGCCACTTCACGCCAGACCTCGCGGCTGCGCCGTGCGCGCGCCCACATCGATCCACGGGCCTGGCCGGTGATGGTGATGAAACCGAAGTTGCGCACCGAAGCGCCGTTTGCCCGGGCGTCCCGATCGAGCACCAGGACGCGTAATCCGCGTCGGGCGGCGGCCAGCGCCGTGGCCAATCCAATAATGCCGGCACCGACGACGGCGAGATCGAAGTGTTTCGGCGTCAGGCGCTTTGTTCTCCCTGCGCGGGGGGAGGCGCCTCGGTATCGATGGCACGGGCCAGGCGCACGAGGATGCCAAAGCCAAGCAGCACTGCCGCGGTCGCGATGCCGGTGCCCACGGGATAATGCCAGAACGACCAAAGCATGATGGCTGACGAGACGGTGAGAACGGTAAAAAAACCGACAATCTTGACTCTTTTTCGCGTCGACATGCTCATGCGGGTTCCCCCCAATCGTTTCCGGTCAGCCGACTTCTTATACTCGTAAGACAGGCAAATCGCCAGACGGCCCATCCATTATCCTCGGCTTGGACTGCGCAAAACTGCGTCGGACCCACTGAAGACCGGCCCCCTTCCACTTCCTAGCCCAGCATGGTTTCGCGTCGCCAATGCCGGGCGGTCAGGACCATCAAGATGAGCGCCAGGAGTGCCGATGAACCGGCCGAAACGAAGATATCGAGGGCTGCGACGGGCTCATCCTTGAGTATGCTGGTCATCAACAGATGCTGGCTGAGTGAGGGGATGAACATCAGGGAACTCTTGGTCTTCAAGGAATAAATGCTGGCGAAAGCGATCGGCAATGTGGGCACCAACAGGACCGCCGCAAGATAGGTCTGCGCCTCACGATAGCTCCGCGTGAAGGAGGCCACGAAGGTCATCAAGGCCGCGCCCAAGGGTACGAACGGCAGACAAATGGCAAAGAACGCGAGCGCCGTGCCCACCCCCAAATTGGCACTCATTCCCAAACGCTCGAGCGGGACGAAGTGAAAAATGCAGACGAAGGCCGTGAGGCTCAAGGTGAGCGAGAGGCACATGTAGGCGCAGGTCGCGAGAATTTTTCCTCCGACCAGGTTGCCGCGGGCCACCGGCAGACTGAGCAAGGCTTCGAGTGAGCCCCGTTCGCGTTCTCCCGCCGTGGAGTCGATGGCGAGGTACAAGCCACCCATGAGCACGGCGAACAGCACGAAATAAGTCATGAAACCGAGAATCATCACGGCTCGTCCGGCCGGTGTCGCGACGTCGAAGTCATTGATGGTCAGCGGCATGACCAGCAACGGACTGACGCCGCGCACCTGCAGGCGCAACTGCGCTATGCCGCTGCCATAGGCGCCGAGCAGCATGCGGACTCGGTCGGCGATTTTTCGTGTTTGCGAGTCCGAGCTGTCTGCCACCAAGAGCACCGGAGCGGGAACGGCTGCCGCGAAGCGGGCTGGATATTCGGCAGGAATAATCAAGATGACCTGTTCGGCGCCGCTCCGTACGGCGGCGCGGGCGCCGCCCGGCGGCAGCGCGACGAATCGCACCCTTACGCCCTGGGATTCGAGATAACTCACGAGGCCGGGTGCATGCTCGGGGCCGCAGATCGATAGGTGCAGCGGTTCGTCGGACTCGATGACGCTTTGATTCAGCATCCGGGAGACCATCGCGCCAAAGAGCAGGGGCCCGAACAGGGGGCCGAACAGCAGGGCCGAGAACAACGTGCGCCGATCCCGAAGATTCTCGCGAAATTCCTTCTGAAAAACGCAGAGCAGCGGGCCCATCAGCCAAGGCCCGCAGCGTTGCCCAGGACCCGCAGGAACGCCTCCTCCAAAGTCCCGCCGCCACAGGCCTCGCGAATGGCCTGTGGCGTGTCATCCGCGAGCACGCGACCCTCGCCGATGATGACCACCCGATCGCAGAGGGCGGCAACTTCCTGCATCACGTGCGAGGAGAAGAGGATGCATCGCCCTTGGGCCCGCAAGTCCTGCAGCATGCTGCGAAGACTGCGGATGGCCATGACGTCAAGGCCGTTGGTCGGCTCATCCAGGATGAGATTGCCCGGGTCGTGAATCAGCGCCCTCGCGAGCGCGACCTTGATGCGCTGACCCTGCGAGAATCCCTTCACCCGACGTTCGATGAAGGCATCCATGCCGAGGGAACGCGACAGCAGGTCGGTACGGGTACGGGCGGTCTTCCGTTTCATCGACTGGAGTGCGCCGAAGTACTCGATGTTTTCGCGCGCCGAGAGATTGTTGTACAGACCGGCCGCGTGGGGCAGCACACCCAGGCGCGAGCGTGCAGTCGAGGTTTCACCGAGGATGTCGATGCCGTCGATACGGGCGCTGCCGCTGTCCGGCCGGAGCACACCGTACAGCATGCGCAGGCAGGTCGATTTACCCGCACCGTTGGGTCCCAACAGCCCGGTGATCTGCCCGTCTCGTGCCACGAAGGAAACCTCCGCGACCGCGGCGACGGCACCGAAACTCTTGTTGAGAGCGCTCGCTTCGATCACGGTGCCGGCCCGGTGAAACTCAGGAAAAAGGGTGCCGGTCGATGCAAGTCAAGGCAGCCCGCATCCAGTGACTCGGGGGACGGATCGTCGAGGAACTCTGCCATCAGCTTGGGGACGCACCCGGTGGCAACCTGGCCATGGCCCTCTCCATCGAGCACCAGCAATCGGTGGTGTTCGAGCCGTGCGGCGGCACGGACCGCATCCTCGGGTGGCGTGACTGGGTCGGCCTCCCCGGAAAGCAGCAGCGTCGGCACCTCGCTTTGCAGTACGGCGTGCAGGTCGGGATCGACCGGTCCTTGCGGCCAGATTTTGCAAATCTCCGTCACGGCATCCAGTTGGTCCATGCCCTGATAGGTGTCGGCGATCCGTGCGCGGATGCCGGGCGATAGCGCGAATCGCGGCGCATCCTCGCTGCAGATGACACTGTTCTGCATGCCGCTCGCCAGCTGGGCGTCGATCTGGCGCGACAGCATGACGACTTGCGCTGCAAGCGGCGCGAGGTTACCGCCCGCCGCCTGGTGCAGCAGCGGCGGCAGCAACGAGGCTTCGGCAGCCGTGTACGAGAGGATGCGCAGCGCTGCATTCAACATGCCGCGGTTGAATTCGACGGATAGCGGCAGGCCGGTGCCGGGATCGCTGAGCACGAGCGCCTGACGCCCGGGACCGAAGCGTTGACGCAATTCCGTCAGATCCCGGCGCAGTGTGGGGAATGCGTGTGCGCAATCTGCCGTTCGTTCACATCTCGCCACGATCAGGTTCAAGGCACGCTCTCCATCCAGCGGAGTATCGGGTCCGATGGTCTGCTCGGGATAGGTGACGCCGTCCAACACCACCGCCTGCGTCGCCTGCGGGTAACGCCTCATGTAAAGTTGTGCGACGCGCGTGCCGTAGGATGAGCCATAGAGGTCGATGCGTGCCATCCGCAGGGCGCGGCGCACGCGGTCGAGATCCGCAACCGCGATGCTGCTGGTGTAATACTTGACGCGCTCACCGAATTTCGCGAGGCATTCCTCCGTCATTTCCCGCAATTCCGCCACGTCGTCGGAACTCTGCTGCCAGTCATCCGGATGCCGGCAGTAGAGAGGCGCCGACTTCCCGGTACCGCGCTGATCCACGAGCACAATCGCGTGATTCCGGTTGACCCGTGCGAATGCAGCCGCATAGCTCAGGTAGAGGTCGCTTGCCGCCTGACCCGGCCCGCCCGCGAGTATGAACAGCGGCGCCGCGTTCGATCGTCGGTTGATGGCCGGCACCACGGCCACGTGTAAACCGATGGTTGCGCCCTTGAGGTCAGCCGGGTTTTCCGGCACGTTGAGCACGCCGCAGCGTGCCTCGACGGAAGTCAAGCGTAGCGGGTGTTCGAGGCGGCATTCCTGCAACTGCAATTGGCTCGTTTCGCCTGCGGTTCCGCGGACACTCACGCTCAAGGTGCCCCCGATCAATACCGCCCACACGAGTCGCATTCCGTTCTCCGCTGTCTGCCGCGTAGTGTAACAAGAGCGGTTCAAGTTTCCCTTGCGCCAGTCGATACAAAGGCCTCACCAGGCGGCGTGTCTGCTCTATGCCCATTCGCGACTTCCAAGACGACCCACTCCCCAACAGTGGCGCCTCCAAACTGCTGGAACTTGCGATCCGCCGCGCCCGGTTCAATCTCCGGGTGGCGCTCACCGCCGCGCTCGTCAGCATGTGGATCCTGGTGCTGGCCGGCGGATCCGCGGAAGCGCGTCGCTTCAGCGAAATTCTCGCCGCTATTTGGACGGTGGTGGGCGCTGGTTTGTGGGTCTTCAACCCGTTCCTGCGCTCCCTGCGACAAATCGCAGAACAGGTGCAGCTGGAAAGAAATGTCTACGCGCGCCTCGCCGAGGTCCCCACGCGCACCGGCAATGCGGTCGTCGTGACCGATGCTGAAGGTCATATCCAGTGGGTCAACGAGGCGTTCGTCCGCACCACCGGCTATGAGCGCGTCGAGGTACGCGGTCGAAAGCCCGGCGAGGTGTTGCAGGGAGCGGATACCGATCCCAACGAGAAGGGTCGCATCAGCGAAGCCCTGAAGAGCGGAACGAGCATCACTGCGGAACTGTACAACTACACCAAGGCGGGCAGAGGCTACCGAGCCCGCGTGGAAATCGATCCGCTGTTCGATCCCGATGGCAAGCTGACCGGCTTCATGGCGATCCAGGCGGACGTGACTGCGCAGCGCGAGAGCGAGCGCATGCTCAAGCAGCAGACGGAGCGACTCGAAAGCGCGATCACCGCAGCAAATCTCGGTTGCTCGGAATGGGATGCGGCTGACGATACGATAGTCTTCGACGCGCGCGCGCGCGCCATGCTCGGTTTGAGCGATGATCTGGCCGTGATGCCGTTCAAGGACACGCACGCATTATTGACTCCTGAGGACATGCAGGAGTGGCGGCAGCGCCTCGATAGAATATTCGCCGGCGAGGTGGCGCACGATAGGCAAATTCTTCGCGTGCGACATGCGGACGGCAGTGACCACTGGCTCAACGTCACGAGATTCGTCACCGCGCACGACGCATCCGGCAAAGCAACGCACATGGTGACGACCTATGCCGACATCACCGAGATCACCGAGGCACGGCAAAGAGCAGAGGCGGCGACCCGCGCGAAAAGCGAGTTCCTGGCCAATATGAGCCATGAAATCCGCACGCCCATGAATGCGGTCGTCGGCATGACGGGACTGCTGCTCGACTCGAACCTGAGCGACGAACAGAGGCACTATGCGACCATCGTCGGCCGCAGTGCCGAGACATTGCTCAACCTGATAAACGACATCTTGGATTTCTCGAAGATCGAGGCGGGCAAGCTCGAGCTGGAATCGGTGGAGTTCGATCTGCGTCAGGTGGTCGAGGATGTCGGCGAGATTCTCGCCTTGCGTGCATGTGAAAAGAACCTGGAGCTCCTTTGTTTGATCGATCCCGCCGTGCCGGTCCGCTTGAGGGGAGATCCCGGCCGCCTTCGTCAGGTTCTGCTCAATCTGGGATCGAATGCCGTCAAATTTACGGAACAGGGCAGCGTCACGATCCAGGCAAGTCTGGCGGAGCCCGGTCCCGATGCCGGTTTCGTCGCAGTGCGCTTCACCATCATCGACAGCGGCATCGGCATAGCGCCCGAGCATCGGACGCGACTCTTCACCGCCTTCACGCAGGCGGACAGCTCAACCACCCGCCGCTATGGCGGCACGGGGCTCGGGTTGTCGATTTCTCGGCAACTCGTCGGCTTGATGGGTGGCACGATCGACGTCGAAAGCACCGTCGGACAGGGTTCGCGCTTTTGGTTCACGGTCACACTCGGTCGTTTGGCTGAGGCCGCCGAGTGGACCGTAGCACCCTCGATCCTCGGGTCGCGTATCTTGGTCGTCGATGCCCAGGAGTCGAGTCGGCGCTTGATGGACAATTTGTCCACTCAATGGGGGCTCCACGCGGAATTTGCGAATGACGGGCACACCGCATTGGCTCTGCTCGATGCCGGCGTCGACGAACCGTACGACGCCATCATCGTCGATCGACAATTGCCCGACATGAATGCGGGGGACTTCGCCGAAGCGGTCCGCTCGAATCCGGCGTTCGCCGACATACCGCTGATTTTGTGGTGTGCTCTGCGCTATGAAGGAGATCCCGTGCCCCGCGGCCCGCTCTTTGCCGGGGCGCTCACCAAGCCGGTGCGCGCAATGCGACTCCTGAAAACGCTGGAGCGGGCGTTCGCCAAGACGCCCGTCGCCGAGCAATCCGATCTGCCGCTGATGCCTTCCCGCGGATCCGCGATCGCGACAGCGTTGCTCGTGGAAGACAATCGCGTCAACCAATTGCTGGCGTGCAAATTGCTGGAGCGTCTCGGCTGCCGGACCATCGTTGCGAACAATGGCTGCGAGGCGCTCGACGTTCTGAAAACGATGGCTTGCGATATCGTATTCATGGATTGTCAGATGCCTGTCATGGACGGTTTCGAGGCGACGCAGAGGATACGTGACCGGAGCACCGGCGTGCTCGATCCGACGATTCCGATCGTCGCGATGACCGCGAATGCCATGCAAGGGGATCGAGACGCGTGCCTCGCCGCCGGGATGAACGACTACGTGCAAAAGCCGGTGGATATGAGAGAACTGACCCGAGCCTTGCATGCGAGCCTTGCGCGCGCGGGCAGCGTGTCAGCGGTCGGTTAGCGGGCCGCCGGCTTGCAGCCGCGGCTACCGCGCAGACCACCGCCCCGGCTACCGGGCGGGCTGCATATGGGTGTCGAACCAACCGACCAGCCGCGACATCACGTCCACCTGGTCCGCGTGTTTGTAGAATAAATGACCCTCGTCGGGATAGACCACGAACTCGGTCTTGACGCCGAGACGGCGGAGCGCGTTCCAATATTCGTAAGACTGGGTGATGGGTACTTCTGCATCGCGGTCGCCGCCTACCAACAAGGTGGGCGTGTTGGCCTGTTTGATGAAGGTGATCGGCGAGCTACGCTCGTAGACCTTCGGATCGTCGTAAACCGAGGCGCCGAAGTAGGGAATCATCCACGTATCGATGTCATTGGTTCCATAGTAGCTCAGCCAATCCGAGAGGCCGGCACCGGCGACGGCGGCGCGAAAACGGGTCGTCTGCGTCACAGCCCACATCGTCATGAAACCGCCGTAACTCCAGCCTTCGATGCCGACCCTCGCCGGATCGATGGGGGAGGTTTTGAGGACGGCATCGAGCCCGGTGAGCACATCGCGCAGATCGCCATAACCGAAGTCCTTGACGTTGGCCCGCGTGAAGTCCTCGCCCTGGCCATAGCTCCCGCGTGGGTTCGGCATGAAGACGAAATAGCCCCGGGCGGCGAGCGCCGCATCGAAGGAATCTTGCCCGAACGGGAATATCGGATAGTGCGAAAACGCCGGTCCACCATGGATCTCGACCACCAACGGATAGCGCTTGCCGGGTTCGACCACCGTGGGCTCGATCAACATCCCCTGTATGTGGAAGCCATCATTGCTCCAGAACACGTTGCTGGCTTTGCCGGTAACCGGCTTGAGGTTGGCGTTGGCGTTGGTGATCGGGTGCCAGCGTCCGGGAGGCCCGCTCTCCACCTCCGGCGGTGAGGTGTACGACTGACGGATGACGGCGGACATCTTGCCGTCCTTCGAGAGCGCAATCCCCGCGTCCCCGGGAGTGAAACCGCTGAGGCAATTCGCCCAGATCATCTGGGGGGCCCGCCAGATCTCGCGCTGCGCGTGGCTGTCCACGTTCAACGCCGCCAGGACTTCCTCGCCGGCTGCGAACTCCGTCGCGATCAGAGTGGACGCCGAGCCGTTCCAGGTGATGGTATGCACCGAACCGGCCAGATCGGGCGTGATGTCCCTGGGTTGCCCACCGGCCGCCGGTACCAGATACACGTCTCCACCGGTGATCGATTCATCGCTCATGAGTCCACCGATGTACGCCACTCGGCTACCGTCACCGGACCAGCGGGGCGACGCCATCTGCAAGGAAGGTTTCGCCAGCGTGCGCAAGGTACCGCTCGTCGCATCCAGTACGTCGAGTTCGGCGATCCACCAATTGTCGTCGCCGGATCCCTGTGCAGCGGTCACGACGAAGCGCGCTCCATCCGGCGACCAGTCGTACTCATAAATATTGAGATCGGGCGGTCCCAGCAATTGCGGCTCGCCGCCACCCACCGCGATGGTCGCGAGGCGTTGCTCGTAGACGGCCGTCGACAGCACGCCGGCATCGCGTGCCGCCGGATTCAGTGGTCCGGGTGTCCGTGGTGCGCCCGCGGAATACAAGAATGCAATGCGACTGCCATCAGGGGACCAGCGCGGCGTGTCCACCGGACCCGATGCTTCAGTGATAATTTTGACCTGCCGGCCCGACGCATCGCTGATGGCGACCTGGGTCTGGTCTTTCGCGTCGGTGGTCACGAAGGCGATTTGCGAGCCATCCTTCGACCAGGCGGCACCGTGCTCATCGCAGACCGAACCGGGACAGGCCGTCAACCGGATGGGTGACGACCCGTCCGATGTCTTCACGAGCCACAGCGCCGATACGTCGGCATCGGCGCCACCGCGTTTGCCCGTGGTGATGACGCCATACACCACATGCTTGCCATCGGGCGCGATGGCGACTTCGCGGAAGGAATGCACGGAATCGAGAGTTTCCATGACCTCCGGAATGCTCGGCTCAGCGGCAGCCTTTGCAGCGAAGGTGAACCCTCCTGTGCAAGTCAGCGCCACCACGCAGCCCCATGCCGCGGCAGAGGCGGACGAGTGCTGCGCCTCGCCTTCCCGAATCCGTTTCACTGTCATTGTTTCTGCTCCCACTCGACGACCGCTTCGGCCTTCACCGTGCAACGAAGGATCTTTCTATCACGTAATCGCCGGCCTCACCGACATGCGGAGAAATTCGAAAGCCGCGCGCATCCAGCATGCCCGACAAATCGCCGAGCATCGCAGGACTGCCGCAGATCATCACCCGGTCATGTGCGGGATTGAGCGCCGGCATTTGAATGTCGTCGAATAACTTGCCGGTCTCGATCAGCGTGGTGACCCGTCCCTGGTAGCGAAAACGCTCGCGGGTGACGGTCGGAAAATATACCAGCTGGTTCCTGACCCGCTCGCCCAGGTGTTCGTGATGGGTGAGTTCCCATTCGATGTAGTCCCGATAGGCAAGCTCACTGCGATAGCGAACCCCATGCACCAAGACGATCTTCTCGAAGCGTTCGTAGGTCTCGGGATCCTTGATGATGCTCATGAAGGGGGCGAGCCCGGTGCCGGAACTCAACAGGTACAACCGCTTTCCCGGCTTCAAATCGTGCAGCAGCAAGGTCCCCGTGGGTTTGCGGCTGACCAGCACCTCATCACCGGTGCGGATGTTTTGCAGCCGTGACGTGAGCGGACCGTCGGGCACCTTGATACTCAAGAATTCCAGGAAATCCTCGTGGTTGGCGCTCGCGATGCTGTAGGCCCGCATCAGCGGCTTGCCTTCGATCATGAGCCCCAACATCACGAAATGCCCGTTCTCGAAGCGCATGCCCGCATCCCGTGTGGTGGTGAAGCTGAACACCGTTTCGTTCCAATGATGCACGGTGAGCACCCGCTCACTGCCTATCGCCGCCATTGATACGTCTTCACAACTATTGAATCTCAGCCGTCAATCGCACGGTCCTGGACGGAGGCACCATGACCGCCAATGCGAGAGCGGCGACGATGAACGTGCCTGCGAACAGCAAGTACAACTGCAGCGCATGCCAGCCGCGGTCCACCAGGATGCCCGTGGCGATGGGCGCAAGAATCGCTCCGAATCGGCCGACACCGATGCCGAAGCCCATCCCGGTGGTGCGCAAGTCGGCCGTGTACAGTGCGGGTGTGAGCGCATAGAAGCCCGCCATCGCGCTGGTGCTCATGCCGCCCAAGGCGACACCGGTCAGCAAGCCGACGAGGTTATGGGTGCCGAAGGCGAAGACCCCCATCAGCGCACTGGCGATGAAGAGACAGAAGGCGATCAGCTTGCGAACGTCGACAGACTTGGCGATGAAGGCGAAGATCACCGTCCCAAAGATTCCCCCCAAACTCAAGAGCACACCGCTGGTGATCCCTTGTTGGGCGGAGAGCCCGCTCGAGGCGAGCAGCTTCGGGGTCCAACTGAACACGAAGTAGTAACCGCCCATCATGAAGAAGAACGCCAGTGAGTTCAGAAGCGTCGAGCGCCGCAAGGCAGGTCCGAACAACTGCAGCAGGCGGGCGGCCGAGGAATGGGCGGGCGGCTCGTAGGGAGCGCCAAAGCCGGCTGCCGCTTGCGTTGCCCCCTGGGATTGCGGGGCCCGCGGTGAGAGTTCCGGCAGCACATCGAGAGGCGCCTGGTTCATCCGCGCGAGCAAACGGTTCAATTTCACGAGCGCGCCGGCCGGCCGTCGGGTCAACAGAAACTCCACGGATTCAGGCAATCCGACGTAGGCAATCGGCAGCATGAGAATGCTCGCCGAGGCGCCGAACAGGAACGCAGCCCGCCAGCTGTAGCGCGCGATCAACAGTCCGGCGATGGTGCCGCCGACGGTGGCGCCAATCGAATAGCCGGACGTGTACAGATAGCTCGCCGTGTTGCGCCACTTGGTCGAGGAGGACTCCGCCACCAGCACGGTGGCACTCGCGAGGATGCCGCCGATGCCGATGCCGGTGACCGCGCGCAGCAGCGCGAGCTGCGAGGCGCTGTCGGCGAGACCGGAGAGCAGCATCCCGACGCTCACGATCAGCACCGAGATCATGACGATGCTGCGCCGACCGAAACGATCCGCGGTGGGAGCGAGGAACAGCGAACCTGCCGCCATCCCGAAGAGCCCGGCCGAGAGCAGCAGACCGAGCTGCGCTCCCGTCAATGACCATTGTGCGCTGACCCCGGAGGCCGTGAAGGACATGACCAGGACGTCGAAGCCATCCAGCATGTTGAGCCCGACGCAGACCAAGATCGCAAGGATCTGGTGTGCATTCATCGGTCCTCTCGCCACCGCCTCGCGCAAATGTGCCGCGGAGCGCACCGGACTCGCCCAAGGCGTGGTGCTCACGCCAGCACCGCCGGAACTTGAGTGGCCGGTGGCGTGTTGCGGCTGCGCTGACAGCGGATCACACCATCCACCAGGACCATGCCCACCCCGGGAATATCACCGAGGTGAATGCTCTCGAGCAGATCTTTTCCCGCCGATGCTTCAGCTCGATCGAGAAAGACCAAATCGGCGGCACGTCCCACGGCGATCATTCCCGAATCGAGCTGCCGCATGCGCGCCGTGTTACCCGTGGCATAACAGATCACTTCCTCGGCGGGAATATCCGCCATACTGGATAAGAGCGCGATCATCCGCAAAATCCCCAACGGCTGCACGCCGGAACCCGCCGGCCCGTCGGTACCCAAGATCACCCGCTCGGCGCATTTCAGTTCCCGCGCATGAATGGCCGTAAGAATGCCGATTCGCTCGTTGCCATTGTGAACGATTTCGAGGCCCCGGCGCGAGCGCTCGCAGAGTTCGCATACCTGGCCATACGGCAGCGAAGTGTGGCCGCCGTTGATATGTCCAATGATGTCGGCGTCGGCCTCCAGCACCACATCCTTGTCAATGAGACCCGAGCCCGGTATGGACGGTCCGCCGGTATGGATCGTGCTCTGAATGCCGTGCTTGCGCGCCCACACGACCATCTGCCCGGCCTCGGCACCGGCCTTGACCGAGCCCAAGCCGATCTCGCCCAAGAGGCTCACGCCGGCCGCGGCGAGTTCCGCGAAATCCGCTTCCACCATGCCGGTTTCGATGATGGGTGCGCCGGCCAGCACCTTGACGCCGGCCGGTCGGAAGTTGGTAAAACAGCGCTGCGCGGTGATGGCGAGTGCCTTGAGGCCGACGATGTCCTTGGGGCGACCGGGCAGATGCACTTCCCCCGCGGAGATCATCGTCGTCACCCCGCCGTTCAAGGTCGACTCGATCCATCCCAATTGGTTTTGCCGCGGTGTCCAGTCGCCGAACACCGGGTGCACATGCGAATCGATCAGTCCCGGAGCGAGTGTCGTGCCGCGGGCGTCGATGCGCACGCCGGTCATCGCGAGATCGCAATCGGCCTCGCGGCCCACCGCCGTGATGCGGCCCGCCTCGATGACCACGGTGTCCGCCTCGAGAATCGGCCGGGTGATGTCGCCCGACAACATCAGGCCGACGTTGGTGATGACCGTTTTGCGCGACGCCGCCTGTTCTGTAGGTCCTGACATCAGCGTAAGCCGTCCTGGCCCTTGATCTCCGTGACCGCGAGCCCACCCACGCGCGGGTGCGGCCGCCCACTATCGGTCACGGCGATGGCGACCACGATCTCATTGGCGCGCGGCGCATCAGCCACGCGCGCCTCGATCGCATCAAAATGAGAGCGCACGAAGGCGGCGTCCTTGTGGCCCAAAGGAACATCGATGGCGGAGCCCAAGCCGCCCATCTTCTTCGCCGAGGGGACCAGCGCCGCGCCGTGCGAGACTTCGCGCCGCAGCGTGGCCCCCATCTTGGGATGCAGAATCGCCGCGGCGTGCTCGAGCTCGCCGGCTTCGCCGACGATGGCGGCTTTGCCATAGCTCTGCGCCTGCTCCGGACGGATGCCGAGTGCCGCCACACACTTGGCCCCGAGCAAGGCCCCGAGTTCCTCGCCGATGGCGATCAGTGCATCGAGGTTTTCCGCATACTGGCCGGCGAGCGGGTTGGCGATCACGGCCATGGCGACGGCGCGTCGGGTGGGAGGCTCGACGGGCCTGCCCATGTCGCGCAAGGTTTCATCCACCTGAACCACCAGTTTGCGAATCGCGGCGCTCATTGACCCCTCACTTTTGCCCGTCCCAGCGGGCGATCTGCTCCACCCGCATCCCGCCCAAGCGTTGATGGATGCGAGGACCCAAACTCATCGCCAGTATATAAGCCACTTCGTTGGCTGCGGGGGCACCCGGCACGCGGACCTCGATGCAATCCAAGTGGCTGCGGACGTAGCTCGCATTCAAATGGGTCAGTGGTACATCGATGCTCGTTCCCGGCCCGCCCACCTTCTTCGTGGACGGGACGATGGCCAGGGCGTTGCCGGGCTGTCCCGTCGCCCCTGGCGGTGTGTTCTCCTGCCAGCCCAAGGACTCGCGCATGCCGTAGCCGCCCGGCGCGTGCCACAAGGCGCCATGTTCGAGCTCGCCGGCGGCGCCGACGATGGCTGCTTTACCGTAGCCCTGGATGGCTTCAGGCATGGCGTCGAGCGCGTCCAGCAAACGCCGCGCGAGCTTCAATCCCAAGGGCTTGAGCTCCTCCATGAAGGGCGCGAGGTCGGCGACGTAGCGCCCGGCGAAGGGATTGACGATCACCGCAACGGCCGCACCGCGCCTTAGCGGCACGCTGGGCGGCGGCCCGAATTCGTGACGAATTTCTTCGGTGTGAGTGAAGATTCGTTTGAGGTCGATTGTGCCGCCAAGCTCGCTCATGCAACCGCCGATTCGACCTCGAGCACGGCGTCGAGCCGCTGCGCGGGTTTGAGCCTGTACGCGGCGTCGAGCATGAGCTGATCCCGGGTCGCGAGCTGCGATCGTCCCTGAAGGAAAAGGGCCGCGCCATAAATTGCGCCCCTATCGAGCCAGCGTTCCGCCTCGGCGCGGCCTCTGGCGAGCGCCATCGCCACGGCGGTTCCCGGTAAAGGCGGCACGTCCACGGTCACCAGACGGTCGCCGAGATCCGTGTCGTCCTTCAACTCATTGGCAGGCGCACGCCGGATGGCAGGATGGTCGCAGTCGACCGCATTGCCGATGAGCGTCGCCGCCGCATCCGCCGCCGCCGCATCGACCGCGAGCACCGTCACGCTGTCGGCAATCCCTAAGCTGAAGCTACGGCCGCGCCAGCCGCTGGTCGCGATGCCGCGAACGGGCATGTCGGCACGAACGGTGAACGCACCGTCGAGCGCCCGCGACCAGACTCCGATGCGGTAGGCCGATCCCGCTTCGAGCCGCAACGCAATGTCGCCGCCGTTGTTGATCGCTGCGCGCCGTACGCCGGGGTGATCAAAAGTCTGGATCAGCTCATCGGCCACCGCACCCGCCACGGCCGCCATCGGCGTGATGAAACGATGCCGGGCGTAGGGTGCGCAGGCGCGAAGCATGCGGCGCCCCACCGGCGATTCAAGTCCCGGCCTCTCGCTCGCCGGCCGTTTGAGACCCGGCAGGTCGGCGACCAGGCTCGGCAGAATGCCGGGGAACCGCTGCCAGGCCGAGTCGATCAACTCTTCGGCGATCGGGACCGCAGCATCCACATCGATGATGAGATCGATGGGTCCGTGGTGAAAATGCCAGCGGCCCTCCTCCAACCGCGCGCAGTGCGCGCCCGCCGAACTCGTCCTCGCTGAGTTCATCCTGCCTGAGCTCATCCTAAGAGCGCTCGCGCCGTGACCGGCCAGGCATTCCCGGTATCGACATGGGAAAGCCGGGCGTGTTCGCGTGCGAGCACTCCGTCGAGAGGCTGCACGCTCGCGACATGCCCGCCCAAGGCCGCAAAGTCGGCCAACCTCATCGTAAATTCGATGGGTGCGACGATTGCCGGCGTCGGCACCGTACCGAAGGAACGGTCCGGCATTCGTGCCACGTCCACCATGACCGTGATGCCTCCGCCCGGCCACACATAAGCCGGGGCGCCGCCACAGGTGACATTGACCAGCGCCGCTTTGATGGCCTGGGTGAGCCGCACGGGGCTCTCCGTCACTCCCGCCCGTAAACTGCCCCCGGCACCGCCGACGAAGAGAACCGTCGATAGGGCCGGTTCGCAGTTCTCGGCGATCCGCTCCACCACCGCGGTGAGCGGCGGCGGCATCGACGCCGGCAGGGGAGTCAAGTTGCCGTCCAGGATGAAGTACGCGAAATGCTCCCCGGTGGTCGATACCATGAGCAAACGCAGCCCCTCCCAGGCAATCGATCGATCGAACCCCGAGATGATGGAGAGTGGATCGACGATGTCGGTCCCGCCCCAACCGGTCCCCGGGTTCGCCACCTTGAAATACCGGCCGGGCGTGGATCGACGGCCCTTCATTTCGATGCCTGAGTACTTGATCCCGAGTCGGCGCCCCGCCTGGTGCTCGGAGAGCACACCGGTGATGTGATCGTCGACCACCACCACCTCGTCGACCAGCCCGACCCACTGCTGTGCAAAGATGCCGATGGTTGCCGATCCGCAGCCCACGCGCATGCGAGATTCGGGCACACCGTCGACGATCGGCGGCTTCCCCGACTGGACCACCAAGCTGGCCCCGCCATCGATGAACAGTTCCACGGCCTGCTTGTTGCCGAGAGCCGCCATCAACTCACAGGTCGTGCGTCCCTGTTTCTTGCCGCCGCCGGTCAGATGATGCACGCCTCCCACCGACAGCATCTGCGAGCCGTATTCGGCGGTGGTGACGTGGCCCACGATCTCACCGCCATGCCGGATGTTCGCCTGTTCCGGTCCCACGTACCGATCGGTGTCGATTTTGATCTTGAAGCTGCAATAGCTGAAGATGCCTTCGGTCACGACTGTGACCATGTCGACATCGGCATGACGGCTCGAGACGATGAACGGGGCAGGCTTGTAGTCCGGATACGTGGTGCCGGAGCCCACCCCGGTCAGGAACGTGCCCGGGGCCGCCGGCGCGCCCGGGCGTTCATCCCCTGCCGCCCCCGGCCGATGCGCCGTCACCACCAGGGGGTCCATGCGGGTGAGGACGCCCTCCACATTGCCCCATCGATCACAGGCACCGGTTCTCCCCACGCTGATCTGGCATAGCACCGGACAGGCGTCGCAGCGCACTTTGGCGGCGGGCGACCGCTCTCCTCCCGCGGCCGGCGGCAGCACCGGGCCGGCCGCGTCGGTCAAGGGATAGGAATCCTCCGAAACGTGGTCAACTCGCGTGTGCTCCGTCGAATGTTCGCTCATGACCTCGAGAGCCCCGAAGGTGTTGCCGAGCCCAAAGCACGTGTTGCCGAGCCCAAAGGATGGCCCCAAATAATCAAGGACCATCACAGAATCATCGAAGATTAATCGAATGAAGTGTTTACTTCATTAAATCTCGGGTTGAGCGTACCCTAGGTACACGGAGCAATGCAAGTTACGCTCGACGGGTATAATCTCGGTGATCGGGCCTGGTGCTCATCGCCGACAGCTCGAGTTCAACGGAGAGATTCACGCATGTCAGACTCGGTGTCGCCGGTGGGCAGAACGAGCGGGTCGCACAGAACCAAGAAACCGGCCCGCGGAAGGCCGACCGGCCAGGTGGCCACGCGCGACAATATTTTGCGTGCGGCAATCGACGTGTTCGCGAAGCAGGGATTCGCCGGAGCGCGGGTCGACAAGATCTCCAAAGCGGCGCGTTCGACCGACCGGATGATCTACTACTACTTTGGCAGCAAGGAGCGCCTTTTCGTTGCCGCACTCGAGACCATCTACAAGGAGCTCGGCGAGGCTGAGGCACAGCTCGATCTTGCCGGTATGGCGCCCGATGAGGCGCTTCGTGCCATCTTCCGGTTCACCTGGAATCACTACCTCGCGCATCCGGAAATGTTGGCGCTGCTCAACAACGAGAACTTGCAGCAGGGCAAGCATTTGTCGAGGTCCAAGGGGGTGAGGCAATTGTCCTTTCCGCTGCTGTCGATTCTCTCGGATGTCATCGCGCGCGGAGTCAAGCAGAAGCTGTTCCGGCCGGGCCTGCAGGCGCAGGACCTTTACATCGCCATGTGCGCCCTGGGATATTTCTATTTGTCGAATCGTTACAGTCTGTCGGCCTTCCTCGGCGTGAATCTCATGGCGCCGGCGGCATTGACGCACTGGCAGGACATCGCCGAGACCATCGTGCTTCGCTTCGTCAGGACCGCTTGAGCGCGGCGGAGCGGCGCATCCTTGCGGCCGTGGCTTCGACGCCCGTCCAGGCAGGCTTTGCCGAAGCAAAGCGGGCACGGAGGTAGCCCGACAAGTCGGCGAGTTGGCGGTCGTTCAAGCTGCTTCCGAAGCCCGGCATGGCGCCCAGTGCCCCGAGGCCCGGCACGTTGATTCCCTCCATGATGGCCCGTAGTACGTTATTGGGTGTGTCGCTGTGCAAGTTCGTGTTGAGCGCCAGCGACGGTCGCGTCCCTTGCAATGTGCCCGCCACGGGGTCATGGCACGCGGCGCAGGCACCCTCGAACAGCCGCGCGCCGGCCGCATGGGTCCATTCCGCTGCGGGTGCGGCCCGCGCCTCGAGGATTCCAGCCATTTGCTGCCCCGTCGAGACCGGCATCGTCCGGTTCAAAGTGGCGATGTAGTGCGCCATGGCGCGTACATCGTCATCGGCAACCTCTGCCAGATTCGCGACCACGGACTGCATCGGTCCACCTGCGGCGCCATGCCTCTGTGTCCATCCGTTGCGCAGATATAAGTAGAGTTCGGTCTCTTCCCAGGGAATCGGAGCGTGGCTCTCGGCCGTGAGCGACGGCGCTTCCCAGCCGTCGGCGAAGCCGCCGGCCATGTATCGCGCCCCGCCCATTTCCGCGCCCAGGAGATTGCGCGGTGAGTGACAGGCGCTGCAGTGGCCCACCGCTTCGACCAGGTAGGCGCCGCGATTCCACTCGGTAGATTGCGCGGAATCGGTCGAACGTGCGGCGGTCGCCGCCGTAGGGACCATTGGCCGTGGCAAGAATTCACTGCGGCGCAGGTAGAGCGCATTCCAGACGGCGAGTAACGGTCGCCAACTGAACGGAAACGACAGGGTGTTCGCCGGCGATCCCGCCTTCACCGGCGGACGGGACATGAGATAGGCATAGAGCGCCTCGAGATCGTGATCCGTCATGTTGACGTAGGCGGTGTACGGAAACGCGGGATACAGACGATGTCCGTCGCGACTCAAGCCCTCCCGCATGGCGCGTTCGAAGGCGGCATAGGACCAGCCACCGATGCCGGTCTCGATGTCAGGCGTGATGTTGGTCGCGTAGACGACGCCGAACGGGGTTTCGAGCGGGCGGCCACCGGCGTTCTCCCGGCCAGCCTCGGCGGTATGGCAGACAGCGCAGTCGCCGATCGCAGCGAGCGCCTTACCCCGCGCAATGGTGTCGGCGGAGTACAGGCTCGCATCGGGCCCGGCGGTCGGCTGAAGCGCAGCGGGCCAGTTGACGAGAACCGTGACCAGGCCGAGTGCGGCGCCTGCCGCCCAGGCGATTCGACGCCAGACCGATGCCTGTCGCGGCACCACCTCAGGAGCCCTTACCTGCTCGCTGAGGCGTGCCCATTCCTCGGTGTGCCCCAGGCGCGTTGGGCGGAGCAAGGCGGTGCCATCGGTGCCCCCATCGGCGGCTCTGGCCGCGCTGTCGGCGCCGCGTGCTCCGCTGCGCAGTGCTTCCGCGCCGCCAATGCCTTGTGCACGCAGCGCCGCCCGCACCCGCTCAGGTGTGAAAGGCGGTTCCCGCAGCCGTACCCCCGTGGCATCGAAAATGGCATTGGCGATTGCTGCTGCGCTCGGCACTGAGGCCGACTCGCCGACGCCCAACGGCGGATCGTACGGTCTCGGCATCATCAGCACCTGAACCACCGGGACTTCGTTGAACCGCAGAATGGGATAACTGCCCCATTCCCTGCTGGTGATGGTCGACCCCGCGAAGCCCACCTCCTCCTTCAGGGTTCGACTGATGGACTGCAGCACATTGCCGTGAATCTGGTGCTGCACGCCTGCCGGGTTGATGATGAGTCCGCTATCCTGGCCGACGACGACGCGGTCGACCTGAACTTCTCCCGAGTCGGTGTCGACTTGGACTTCCGCCACCCAGGCGGACCAGGCCGCTGCGGTGCCTGGGAAGTTGCCATGAACATACTGCGCATACGCAAATCCAGCCCCTCGCCGCTTGCGGCCGCCGATCTCCTCACACCGCGGTTCCGTGTGGGGTTGCCAGGCGGCACGCTCGGCGACGGCACGAACCAGATCCGCCGCCCTGTCATCGCGCAGGTAGCGCAAACGGAACTCCACCGGATCGACGTGTGCCTCGGCGGCGAGCTCGTCGATGTAGCAATCATGAGCGAAGCTGTTCGGCAAAGCCGACACGCCACGCAGCCAGGAGGCACGGACGATGGGTGGAACGTCGTGAACCACCACACGCACATGCTCGAAGGCATACGGCGGAATGGCGGTGCGATCGCCCATTTCGGAAACCACCGCCACCGGCGCAATGGCGCCGGTGAGCAGCAGAGCCAGGGTGGGAGCCGCGTTCGATGGATAGCGTGTCGTGAAATCGTAGGCGGCCACGCTGCCGTCGGCGGCGAGACCGCCGTCGACTTGCATCACCTGCGCGGCGCCCTTGGGCTCCCACAGGTTTTCCTGCTCCCGGGTCAACTGCACTCGCACCGGACGACGCACCGCGCGCGACAGCAGCGCCGCATCCGCAACCACGTCATCGGCGCAGTTGCGCCCATAGCAGCCGGACGCCTCCAGGCGGATGATCTCGATGCTCGCTTCCGGGACATTCAGCAACAGCGCGAGATCCGCGCGCAACGGCAGTGGATTCTGCGTTCCGGACCAGACCGTCAGGCCGTCGTCCCGATAGTCGGCCACCGCGCATGAGGGTCCGATCGAGCCATGCAATTGATACGGCCAGACGTAGGTCCGCGGCATCCGGTGAGCGGCAGCCTCGAGGCTTGAGGGTACATCGCCGCTATCCTTGAGGGTGCGCGGCCTGCTGGGTTGTGCACTCAACGCCGACTGCAAGTCCTCGAGGTTCTGCAGCGTCGGCACCGGCTTCCACTGCACGACGAGACGCTCCGCTGCGGCTGCCGCCGTTTCCTCGCGCGCTGCAACGATGCCGACAAAGTCACCGAGCACCACCACCGCCTCGATGCCCGGCAGGTCCGCCAGCGAGGAGCGATCGACCGAGAGGAGACTGGTGCCGACGAACGGACCGCTGTCGACACCGGCGTAAGGCGGCCGCACCACCCGGCCATGCAGCATCGACGGCAAACGTACATCGTGCACGTAGACTGCCCCGCCACTGGCCTTGGCCGCGATATCGACCCGCTGCACGCTCCGGCCGACGACGCGATAGTCGGCGATCGGTTTGACCGGCGTGGCATCGCTCAAGTTCAAGCGGTCCCGGCGCCCTTCGAGCAAGGTCTCATACGACACGCGTCGCTCCGCACCGCCGCTCCCGCAATCACCCTCGCCCCTTTGATCGCGGGTACCCGACAGCACGCAGCCGTCGAGGGTCCGCAATCCGGCGGCCTCGACACCCCAGCGGCGCGCAGCGAGCCCGACCAGGAAATGCCGTGCCTGCGCCGCCGCTCGACGCAGGGGTACGGCGGTCACCTGGATGGTTTCGCTGGCGATGGTCGGTCCCTGATCGGGCGCCAGATTGCTGTCGCCGAGTACCATGCTGACGCGCAGGGCCGCCACGTCGAGTTCTTCTGCAACGATCTGCGCGAGCGCGGTGCGAATACCGGTGCCCAAATCCACATGACCGTTGAACGCGGTGATCTCCCCGCTGGCATCGAGAACCAGGAATATCTCGGGATCGGCGTCGGTAGCCGCGGCGCCGCGTGGTCGCACGACGATCAGCGAGTCCGCCAAATCCAAGTAGTCACGCCGCGAGCGCGGTCTCGCAGAGCCTCTCGTCCCGCTGCTCATACTGTGGTGCCACCGCCAGCACCAGCCTTGGCACCCGACTCAGCCAGCAGCACCGCCGCCAGCCGCACCGCGGCCAGGATCTCGAGATGGGTGCCGCAGCGGCAGAGTTGGTATTGCAGTGCCCGGCGGATCTGCGCATCGGTGGGTCTGGGAGTCCGGTCGAGCAGCGCCTTGGTCGCGATGATCATTCCGTTGAGACAGTAGCCGCACTGCGCGGCCTGCGCGGTGATGAAAGCTTGCTGAATGGGGTGCGGGTGCTCGGCAGTTCCCAGTCCCTCGAGTGTGGTTACCTGCCCACCCGCGACATTGCCCACCGGTACCACGCAGGAGCGGACGCAATCGCCGTCGATCAGTACGGCGCAGGCACCGCACTCCCCGAGCCCGCAGCCGAACTTCGGGCCGTTGAGTTCGAGATCGTTTCGCAGCACGTAGAGCAGCGGTGTCGATGGAAGCACGGTCAGCGCGTGCTCATATCCGTTGACGATCAAGGCTGCACGGTTCGCCATTCTTGCTTCTAAAGTTCGAGGAGTGCGGCCAAAGGTCCTACGAATCTCTCGTAATTTTTCCAGCGGCCGGCGGACGACGAATGTATTTTCTGGCGTACCTGCCACTTGCTCGCAGTGATCACGACACGGTTGGTTTCATGAAAATCAAGGCACCTGGGATCCCATGGCAGGTTGATGAACTCCAGCATCCGTCGCGTCCAACCCTCTTGGTCCTCGATCAGCGCTTCGTAGGGAACTTCCAGCAGCGCCGTTTCCGGAAGCACGTTCCGCCAGTGATGGGTGATCCGCATGTATTGCCGGTAGTAGTCAGCGAGGCTGTCGAGGTCGTTGGCGTAGGATCCCATGTTGAAGAAATTTTGAAAGTAAATCGACAGGCAGGTGTCGATCGGATGGCGCTTGACGTGGATGATTTTTGCCCTCGGGAAAACGCAATGAATCAGTCCCGCGTACATGAAATTGGCGGGCATCTTGTCGACCACCCGCAGCGCCGTACCGGAGAAGGCGGTCAAGCGGTCAAGGTAGTCGCGAGCCAGGGTCGGCATGAAGTCCTCGCCGCCGTCCCGTCCTCGCACCGACTCGGAATAAGCGCGGAAAGCGGCATTCCAGAAGGTCACTTCGCCGGCACCGAAGACGGCAGGGTGCGACGCGAGTATTTGCTCGGTCAGCGAGGTTCCCGATCTCGGCATGCCGATCACGAAAACCGGAAGCTCCGAGGTTGAGCCCCGGTCGTGCCGTTGACGCACGAACGGCGCATCGAAACGGCTGAGAATCTCATCGACGCGTTGAGTCAACTTGCGCTGGTCGTAAACCCCGCCATATCGCTTGGTAAGTTCGTTTGCCTGTCGATAGTGGCCGAAAGCATCGTGATACTGCCTCACGTCGTCGAAATATTTGCCGAGTGCGTAATGCAGGCTGATCTCGTCGGCAAGCGGAAGCCGCTTGCCCAGCAAGGCTTCCACGCCCGCGAGCCAACCCGCATCGGCGGACGTCATTTTGCGATGAGTTGCGATGCTGCCATAGGCGGAAGGGAAATCCGGATTGATGGTTACGGCTCGTTGAAACAGTTCCTCCGCAGCGGCGAACTCTCCGCGGTCGGCGCGCAGTTCGCCGAGGAGACACAGTGCATCGACGTAATTCGGATCGATGGTCAACGCCGCCTGGGCGCATTGCTCTGCATCGCCGTTTCGACGCCGCAGCCGCAGGGCCGTACCGAGGCTCACGTGAGCCTCTCGGTAGGCAGGCCGTAGCTCCACTGCACGGGAGAAACTCTGGAGCGCCTCGTCGATACGGCGGAATTCGAAGAGCACGAGCCCAAGATTGTAGTGGCTCTCGGCGCGACCCGGATCGAGTTCAATGGCTCGGGCGAGGAGCTCGGCCGCTTCGCGGCGCCGACCGAGGTCGCGCAGGGTGGCTCCGAGGTAGATCAGCGCTTCCGCGTCGTCCGGTTGCAGTGTGACGGCCCGTCCGAAACTGGCGATCGCCGCCTCGCGTTCGCCCACGGCGGACAGCGTGAGCCCCAGGATTTTGTGTGTGGTGACGGACTTTGGGTCGAGTGCCATGGCCCCCCGAGCGCTCGACAATGCGTCATTCAACTTTCCCGACAACCTCTCTGCGTTGGCGAGATTGCACTGCAATCGAGCGTCATCCGGTGTCCACTGCAGGGCTGATCGGTAGCAACGTTCCGCCTCGGCATAGCGGCCGGATTCGAGGAACACATTCCCCAGATTGTTCCACGCCTCAACGTGCCGCGGGTTCTGCTCCAAGGCGCGTTGATAGAACGGCAGGGCCTCGGGTGCGCGACCGAGCGCCCTGAGCGCATTGGCGGTGTCCAGCAACGCCTCCACGTTGCGCGGTTGGATGGCCAGAGCCTGGCGTAAGCTGACCAACGCATCGGCCCACTGGCTCCGATCGACCAAGGCTGCACCCAGATTGCCATGAGCTTCGGCGTCATGCGGCATCAACTCAACGGTTTTGCGTAGCGCCGCCACGGCGTCTTTACCCTGTCGCATGAGGGCGACCCCGAGAATCTTCCACAGCATTCCCGCTTTCGGGTGCATGGCGAGAAGCGCGCGAGTGTCTTTCTCGGCTTCAGCCAGATGTCCCTGTTCGACGAGGGCGACGAGCGCACCGATTGCGTGCGGATTGAGGGCGCTGTTCATGACGGCGGCGGCTGCGCGATCGCAGATGACAGCGCGTCGACGTCCGGGGAGCTCATCTGGAAAAAAATGAAGGGCGGACACATGACCGCCTTCGATTCTACTGCAACCGCCCGGATTTGCCGCGCGGTCCTTGGACCCCCAGGAGACTCCCCTCGTGCCGGCTGGCACGAGGGGGTCCTATCAGAATTTATATCCAATGGTCAGCGTCAGCACGCGCGGCCGCAGCGGCACTTCCGACTTGATGAACTGGCCGGACGAGGTATTCGTGCTCGCATCGGAGTTCGTCAGGTTGTTACCCGTGATCTGCGTCGTCCAATTGTCCTTGGCGACACCGATCGATGCATCGTACGTCGTGTATCCCGGCATGGTGTACTTACATAACGTGGTTTGCGGAATCGGCGTGCAATAAATGGACGTGTTGCCGTCCTGGTAGCTGGCCGGCTCGTTGCGCATGCTGTCGATGTGGTTCGCACCCACCGTGACGAAGGTCTTGTAGTCGTTGATGGGATAATCGTAACGCGCCCGCAGGTTGAACTGCAGCGGCGGCGAGAACGGCGGCGAGGTGCCGACCGTGCCGAACGGGCTGGTGTAGGCAACGCCTTTGATGTCCGTGATGCAGCTGCCCAGCGGAGTCGGGTTGGTGGCAGTCGCCCGGTTGCTCGTCAAACAGGGGGCATTGGTCTGGCTGGAACTGTTCCAGGAACTCGATCCCTGCACAGTGAGGCCTTCCGTCACGCGGCCGACGAGTTGCAGCTCGAGGCCTTTGACTTCGTACGTGGGGCCGTTGACGGCAAATTGGGTGTTGCCGAGATTGACGGGATCGAACAACAGCAGCTGGACGTTGCTCCATTTCATCTTGTAGGCGGATATGTTCGCCTGAAGACGATGGTCTAGGAACTCGCTTTTCAAACCGATCTCGTTGTTGGTCAGGTCGTCAGAGTTGTAACCGAACGGCTTGCTGTATTGGTCGGTGGCCTTATCGCCTTTGATGAGCGGCGCTTCGCCTGCCAGCGAGACGGTGCCATCGGCCTGCGAGTTGGTACGATTGAACCCGCCCGGACGAAAGCCTTGCGAGTAGGTGTAATACACCATGACGTCCGGAATGATGTGCCAGGTGATGTTGCCGCGGCTCTTGAAGCCGTGTTCCTGTTTGTTCAAGTTGATGCCGAAGCCGCATCCTCCCACCGCAGTACACGCCCCATTGGGATGGTTGAGGATTAGCGGCGTGGTGCTTTCGCTATAGTACTCTGAGCCCCGTTCAAATTCGTCGTAGTGGAAGTACCGCGTACCGCCGGTGATCGTCAGCACCTTGGGAATGATGTCCACGTCGATGCTCGTGAACGCCGCGCTCTGACGGTAACCGCGTTCGTCGTCTTCGCCGAACGCCGTATTGGAACCCACCCGCAGACTCGGGTCGTTTGCGTAGGTGCCGGGCAGGGGCCCGATCGCTGAGAGACAGTCCGGGCCGCCGCCTAAAGCCGTGGCTAAGTTCGTCGGGCTGCATTGGGGAATCGCGAGATAATCGAAATTCATATCATCCTTGATGATGAATTCCTCCCAGTAACCGCCGACCGTGGCGCGGATCCGGTTGTCCTCCGAGGTCGTGAAGCGCAACTCATGGCTTTGGTGCGTGTTGTTGACGATGTCGTTCCAGTCGCCCACCGGCGAGTAGCAGGTGGTCGGCTTGGTCTTCGAGGCCCCGAAGTTGTAATAGCCGGCGCCCTTGCCGGTGCAGGCGTAGTACGCGCCGGCGGGGCTGGTCAGATAATTCGAGTAGTCGTTCTGCTGCTGAATGTGGCGATCGAGGAAGCTGCCCGTGTAGACCATCCGGAGGTCACCGAAGGGGCCCAACAAGTTTTCGAATTTTCCGTTGAGGGTCCACGCCGTGCTCTCGTAGCGATCCTTGTCATAGGCGGGAGTGAAGGCGTCGATCTCATAAGGAGCCAGTGCCGTGCCATTTGTGCTGACGGGATACTCTGAGAAATAACCATCCGCCTCCATGTTCTGATAGTTCTGCGAGAGCAAAACGTTCCAGTCCTCGTTGATCTTCAACAACGCCTCGAGCCTAAGGCCCGTGTAAGTGACCGGATTTTCGTTCGATCCGACGAGAGCTGAATTGTTGCTCGTGGGACAAACGGCGCCCGCCGGACACACCGTCGGCCCGACGCCTATCGTCCCCGGTACGTTCGAAATGTAGCCGCCGCGATGGTCTTCAAAAATGGTCCCGCGAATTGCCAAAGTATCCGGTATCAGCGGCAGGTTGAGGGTCGCGTTCGCAGCCGAATTGGGATCGCCGCCGGCGGTGATGCCGTAGCTTGCGGACGCATTGCCTTCGGTCACGTCCAGCTTCGGTTTGTTGGTGATGTAGCGAATGGCGCCCGCTTGCGCGCCGCCGCCGAACAGTGTTCCTTGCGGGCCTTCGAGGACTTCGACTCGCTCCATGTCGACCAGGTACACGTCGAGGTTGCGGGCCGGATATTGCAGAGATTCGTCATCCAGGTACACGGCAACGTTCGGGAAGGGCGCGGTGGTCGATTGTGACTGGCCCGGGGTGCCGCCGGAGCTCAAGCCGCGCATGTAGATGTTGCCGCCGCCAGGATTGTTGCCGCTATAGGTGACGTTCGGGGTGTACTTCAACAAGTCATCGAACGTCTGCACATTCAATTGCTTCAACGTATCGCCGGATAGTGCCTGGATGGTGATGGGCACGTCCTGGATGGATTGCGCGCGGCGTTGCGCGGTCACCGTGATTTCCTGGATACCCTCCGAGTCGGCGGTGTCGGCATCGGCGGTGGCAGCGTGCGCCAAGCCCAGACCTAAGCTGGAGCCGCCCAAAATCGCGGCAATCGCATAGGACAACTTCTGGTTCGAGTTCATTGATTACATCCCTTCCCTATTTGAATTCAAGATCGATCTAAATCGGTCACCTCAAACATACAAACAATCGACAAAGGATGCGTCAGCCCCAACTCATCCCGATGGAGTAACGGATTTAAGAATCCAGCGCGCGCACTAACCGCCCGGCGCTGAATCGCACTCAAACGAAAACGGTATTACCCCGAGTTGCCGCGCTTGGAAGTGGCCCAATCGCGGAACTTTGTTATGTCATCGACTTCGGCAGTATAAAAATAGGTTCATTCCGCCGCCCGGTCAATCGTTTTTTTGAAGCAGCCGCTTAATAAAACTGCAACATGGTGCAGGGCGGACATCGGCGAAAGCGTCGGTTGGCGAGAACGTCAGGGACGAGAGCTTTCTGCACCGCGCTTCTTGGCCGCTACGATTTTGAGCCAGTTGCGATAGATTTGCACCGCCTGCGGGGTCCAATCATTTTTCAAGGTCTGTGACACCTCCTTGAAGGGAAAAGCGGCCCGGTCGCGAACTGTGCCCGCCTGGCTTGCCCGCTCGAACTCGCCGAGCAAACGCTTGGCCTCGGGACCGAAATATCCCTGCGGCATGACGGGATACCGGGTGTATTCACCCGCCACGTAGCGGCCAACGTCTCGCTGGTATTCTTTTAACAGCGTCCGCTCTTCGTACTCGGGGTGGCCCTGGAAGAGCACCAGGAGGCCGGCGCCCCGCCTGCAGAAGGCGCCCACTCCGCCGTCTGAGGAGTGACTCAAAATGGTGTAACCCGCATCGATCAGCCGATCCGCGGATAGATCGTTCCAACGGGAATGCGGGGTTCGAAGCGTGCCGCCCAGGGCCGTCATCAGCGGATGTTCGAGTGGAACCCGTTCGTCGAAGACGCCGAACCGTTTCGTCTCGAGCCGCTGCCTCGGTATGCCATCAAGGTGCAACACGGCGGCATGTGCGGCGAGACAGGAGAACAAGCTCGAGATCGTGCTGGTGGCGGCGTAATCGATGACGTCGGTCAGTTGCCCCCAGTAGGGCTCGTCGGACAGCGCCGCGGCCTTGGGTTCAGTGCCCGTGATGATGAGCGCGTCGGGTTTGGAGTCGAGCAATGTCGGCAACGGCCAGTAGCGCGCGTCGATGAGCGTTTGTGCCTCGGCGCCGCGCGGCACCGTCGGCAGCGAAGTGCATCGCAGGCGAACCGGGAGTTCGCCGGAAGCTGCTTTCAGCAAAGCGGCGAATTGAGCCTCGGTACTCTCCAATGCCGAGTCAGGCATATTGTTGACGAGACCTATGTCAAGTCCGGGTCTGGCGAAGATCGGATCGCCTAGGGCCTCATGTTCCGCACGGGCTACCAGTTGAAATGCCATGCCAGCCTTTCAAGTTCGGTTGGACAACACGGTAGATATCATAGGCGCCGCAGCAATGCATACCGCCGGACTTGGGTCACGGCTCCGCTCACTTTCAGCGTATTTTTTCGCCGTAAGTGTGCCGTCGCCGCGAGCCTCGGGCACAATCCCGGCAATCCGGAGTCTTTCGCCCAAGGCCCAAAATGACCGTTATTCGTGAAGCCGATGTGGTTTCGAGTGTCGCAGACGCTCTGCAATACATTTCTTATTACCATAGCGCGGATTTCATCCAAGCCATGGGACGAGCCTATGAACTCGAGAAGAGTCCGGCCGCACGCGATGCCATCGCGCAGATCCTCACCAACTCACGCATGTGCGCAGAGGGTCACCGGCCTATCTGCCAGGACACCGGGATCGTGGTGGTTTTCGTCAAGGTGGGTATGGGCGTCACCTGGGAGGCGGAGCGCGATCTCGAATCGATGATCAACGACGGCGTGCGGCGCGCCTACATGGACCCCGGTAACAAACTGCGTGCCTCGATCGTCGCCGATCCGGCCTTCAAGCGGAGTAACACACGGGACAACACACCGGCGGTGGTCCATACCCAACTGGTGCCGGGCAATGCGCTCGAGATCACCGTGGCGGCAAAGGGCGGAGGCTCAGAAAACAAATCCCTGTTTGCCATGCTCAATCCCTCGGATAGTGTGGCTGATTGGGTCGTCGAGATGGTACCGGAGATGGGCGCGGGATGGTGTCCCCCGGGCATGCTCGGGGTGGGCATTGGCGGCAGTGCCGAGAAGGCCATGCTGCTCGCCAAAGAATCGCTCATGGACCCCATCGACATCGGCGAGCTGATTGCCCGGGGACCGAAGTCCCAACTCGAGGAATTGCGAATCGAGATCTATCAGCGGGTCAATGCATTGGGCGTAGGAGCGCAGGGGCTCGGCGGCTTGACCACCGTGCTCGACGTCAAGGTGCTCGACTATCCGACGCACGCGGCCTCGCTGCCGGTGGCGGTGATTCCGAACTGTGCGGCCACCCGCCACGTGCATTTTACGCTCGATGGCACCGGCCCCGCCTTGCTCGAACCGCCCGATCTCGATCTGTGGCCCCGGGTGCAGTGGGTGGCCGACGCCGGCGCGAGGCGCGTCTCGCTCGACGGTCTCGGTCGTGCGGAGGTTGCCTCATGGAAGGCGGGCGAGCGCCTGCTGCTCACCGGCAAAATGTTGACAGGCCGGGACGCTGCGCACAAACGCATTTGTGCGTTGCTGGAAGCGGGTGAGCCGCTGCCGGCCGGGCTCGATTTCACCGGCCGCGTGATCTACTACGTCGGGCCGGTCGATCCGGTGGGTGCCGAGGTCGTCGGGCCCGCCGGCCCCACGACCGCAAACCGCATGGATCGTTTCACCGACACCATGCTCGGGAAGAGCGGCCTGCTCGCCATGGTGGGCAAGGCCGAGCGGGGTCCCGAGGCGGTGGCTTCGATTGCACGCCATCGGTCCGCTTACCTCATCGCCGTCGGCGGCGCCGCGTTTTTGGTGGCCAACGCGATTCGAGCCAGCCGGGTCGTTGCCTTTCCGGAACTCGGTATGGAAGCGGTATACGAATTTGACGTCCGCGACATGCCCGTCACGGTAGCTGTGACCGCGGACGGCGAGTCGGTGCATGAGACGGGACCGAAGGCATGGCGCAACCAGTTCGCCGGCATCCCCGTCGCCGTCGAATGATGGCGGGTCGACGAGAGACCCGAGCTGCGCGACCCGGCCTCGGCTACAGCGCCGGCCTGGTTTAGTCTAAAGTGACGGCTATGAAATTCAGCGATCGCTTCGACGTCATCGTCGTCGGTGGGGGTCACGCCGGTACGGAAGCGGCCTTGGCGGCCGCCCGGATGGGGACCAGGACTCTCCTGCTCACCCACAGTATCGAGACTTTGGGCCAGATGAGCTGCAATCCGGCGATCGGCGGGATCGGCAAGGGTCATCTGGTCAAGGAAATCGACGCCCTGGGGGGCGCCATGGCGCTGGCCGCCGATGCGGCAGGGATCCAATTTCGCACCTTGAATGCCAGCAAGGGTCCGGCGGTGCGCGCCACCCGGGCTCAGGCCGACCGCCAACTCTACAAGCGCGCCATTCGGCGGATTCTCGAGAATCAGCCCAACCTGCAAGTGTTTCAGCAGGAAGCCGCCGATCTCGTCATCGAGGGTGGTCGGGTCGTTGGTGTGCTGACGCAAAGCGGCATCGAATTCAGGGCCACCGCCGTCGTGCTCACCGTCGGCACCTTCTTAGCCGGCCGTATCCACGTCGGGCTCGAAAGTCACGCCGGCGGGCGCGCCGGGGAGGCGCCGTCGGTGGCGTTGGCGGCACGGATGCGCGAACTCAGTTTCAGGGTCGGCCGGCTGAAGACGGGCACACCGCCGCGCATCGATGCACGCAGCATCGATTTTTCCGGACTCAAGGAGCAGCACAGCGACCAGCCGCACCCGGTGTTCTCCTATCTGGCCACGCGCGATATGCATCCGCGTCAGCTTCCCTGCCACATCACCGCCACCAACGAGCGTACCCACGAGATCATCCGTGCGGCGAGCCGCCGATCGCCGATGTTCACCGGCTTGATCGAAGGAGTGGGTCCGCGCTACTGCCCGTCGGTCGAAGACAAAGTGGTGCGCTTCGCCGATCGAACGTCGCATCAGATCTTCATCGAACCCGAGGGCCTCGAGAGCAATGAGGTCTATCCCAACGGCATTTCGACCAGTCTTCCCTTCGACGTGCAATACGAGCTGGTGCATTCCATCAAGGGCTTTGAGCGTGCTCATATCACCCGGCCCGGGTACGCAATCGAGTACGATTTCTTCGATCCACGCGACCTCCAGTTGAGTCTGCAGAGCAAATTCATCGGAGGCTTGTTTCTCGCCGGACAGATCAACGGCACCACCGGTTACGAAGAGGCCGCGGCTCAAGGGTTGCTGGCGGGAGCCAACGCCGCCCTTCACGCCACGGGTCGGGAGGCCTGGTGCCCGAAGCGCAGCGAGGCCTATCTGGGAGTGCTGATCGATGACCTGACCACACGGGGGGCACCGGAGCCCTACCGGATGTTCACCAGTCGCGCCGAATACCGGCTGTCCCTGCGCGAGGATAATGCCGATCTCCGACTGACGGCCATCGGGCGTGAACTCAAGCTCGTGGACGATACGCGCTGGGACTTCTTTCAACGCAAGCGCGACGCGGTGGCTCTGGAAATTCAGCGGCTATCGGCCGTGGTGGTGCGTCCAGAGCGGGTGGATGCGGCCCTTCTCGCGAAACTGGGTCAACCTCTGCTCCTCGAGGTGCATGCCATCGACCTTTTGCGGCGGCCGGAGGTGGGCTACGACGATCTCCGGGGTGTCGCGCCTCCCGGCGATGTCGGCGGCGTCGCCCCCGGCGACAGCGGGTCGTCCGATCACAGCGCGGCGCCGCGCGCGAGTTGGCGCAATGATGAGCGGCTCTGCGCGCAGGTCTCGACGCAGGTCGAAGTTCAGGTGAAGTATGCCGGATACTTGCAGCGGCAAGCGGATGAAATAGCCCGCCAGCGACGCAGCGAAGAGCTGCAGTTGCCGATAAACATCGACTATGCCCAAGTCCATGGCTTGTCGAACGAGGCGCGGCAGAGACTTTGCGAGGTAAGACCCGCGACCGTCGGCCAAGCGGCGCGAATTCCCGGTCTGACCCCGGCGGCCGTCTCGTTGCTGCTCGTGCATCTGAAGAAGCGCGACCACGCCGCCTGAGGGTGTCGCGGCGCATGCAGTGCATTGCGTGAAGCGCATTGGGCGAAGTGCGTGCGCCGCGTGCCGGTGGCGCGCGAGTGGCAATTTGGCTGTCTACTCTTTAACATCAGCGCCCTAGTTGCACACCCCGCAGCCCGGAGAAATGGATGTTTTGTCGATTGAAAGGCCTGGCATTGCTCGCAGGCGTGACCGCGCTCGGCATGATTGGATTGGCGGCGCATGCGGCCGACGATGCGCCGACCGGCGCTCCGGCGGCCGCTGCGCCGGCCGTCGGAGATCCGGCGCTCGGTGCGAAGAAGTTCTATACCTGCTACGGCTGTCACGGCATTCCCGATTACAAGAACGCATATCCTGATTATTCGGTGCCGAAATTGCGTCATCAGACCGCGGCTTACATCATCTCGGCGCTGCAGGAATACAAGGCGGGCGAGCGGCCCCATGCAACCATGCATGCACAGGCATCGTCGCTTTCCGATCAGGACATGGCGGATATTGCCGCCTATTTGCAAGGTTCCGAGCCGATCCAACCGAGCGCGGCGCTGGCCGGCACGGCTCCCCCACAGGTGGCTCAATGCGCCGCGTGCCATGGCGAGAACGGATTGGGTGTGTCGGCACCCATGACGCCAAAGCCGCCCATCCTCGCGGGCCAGCATGTCAGCTATCTGGAGCAGGCACTCACCACCTACCATAATGGCCGCCGCAAGAATGTGGTGATGAACGGCATGGCGGCGTTGCTCGCGACCCCGGAGGACATTGCCATCGCGGCGGCATGGTTCGGGAGCCAACCCTCGCCACTGGCGACTGCGACGCCATCCAGCAAGTAAGTTGCCGATGCAGCGACTTGGTGAGGGCAGCGAGTTGTTTGGTGGAGAGAGTTGTTTGGCGAGAGAGTTGTTTAGTGAAGCGATTTGAGAAACATCGCGAACGCTTCATAGTAGGCCAGTCGGTTTTCCTGTTTGAAGAAATCGGGCCCTTCATCGGTTGCCTCGAGGAACCAGACTTGACCGCCGTGACTGCGCAGCCGGTTGACCATCTGGTCGGATTCGCTCAAGGACACGGTCGGGTCATTCTTGCCTTGGACGACGAGCAGTGGTCGTGAGATGCGGTCGGCATTGGTGAGTGGCGATATTCTGCGGAGGAAGGCGCGCATGTCGGTATCGCGTTCATCGCCATATTCGGCGCGCAGCAGACCCTGGCCATAGGGCGCCGTCGTCGTCAGAAAGCTGATTAAATCCGACATCCCGCCGAGGTCCACGCCCCCGCTCAGTCGATCGCCGTAGTTGGCGAGAGCAGTGAGCGCGAGATAGCCTCCGTAGCCGGCGCCGGCCACCACCAGGTGCCGGGCATCGAAATCACTTTGCGAGTCCACCCAGACGATCAGTGACCCCAAATCCTTGATGACGTCATCGCGCTGCGTGCCGTCATCGAGTGCGAGATAGGTTTTGCCATACCCCGACGAGCCACGGATATTGGGAGCGACCACGGCTACCCCGAGTTCGTTGACCAGGTATTGAATCCAGGGATCGAAGCCCGGCCGAAATTGCGCTTGCGGTCCGCCATGGAACACGATGAGCGTTGGATGAGGACTTCCGCCCGCCGGTTCGAATACATACACCGGTAATTGTCGCGTAACGCCGTCCTGGCGGTCGAAGGTGGGATATTGGGTGAGCCTGGGGGTGACGAACTTGGCGACATCGACGCTGCCCGGTTCGCTCAGGGTCCATTGGGCGACATGAGCGGACGCGATGTCGAGCACATAAGCATCGCGAGGGTGATTCGCCGTCTCATAGGCGAAGGCGAGGCGCCTTCCCTGGGCATCGAAATGCAGATGGCCGATGAGACCGGGCGCCGGCAGATGCGGCACGACCAGATCGACACGATCACGCAGATTGCGCACGTTGAGTTTGTCCGCGCCGCCCTCGTTGGTGACGTAAGCCAGGTAATGGCCGTCCCGTGACAAGGCCAGCTCGTCGACATCGCCGTGACCGTGATCGGAAATCAGCGTCCTTTCCGGCGTAAATAGACTCACATAGCGCAACTCGGCGAAGTCGGCATCGCGGTTTTCGATGAGGTAGACGCCCTGGCCGTCGCGCGAAAAGCGCGCGTCCAGGATGCCGCCCTTGTTGCTTGAAGGGTCGATCTCACGCTTCTGACCGCTCGCCGAATCGACGACGTACAGGTGCCCATCGCCGATCGACAGGGTCTTGAGAACCAGCAGCTTGCCGTCGTCCGGCGACCAATCGAGGGGCACCCAAAGCGCATCATCGCCGGCGAGCACCAGGTGAGGCAGGGTGCCGGTCTCGGGGTCCACCACATCAATGTCGTGGCTCACACCGTTGCGCGCCGTCGTCGAGAAGGCAATCTCGCGCCCGGAGTTGGACCAGATCGGCGCCTCGTTCACCGACTTCCCATCGGTCAGGAGCTTGGCCGATGGTTGTCCCAGCCGCTGGTAATAAAGTTGGGTTCGGCCGTCGCCGCCCGTGTCCCTGAGGAAAAAATAAGCCGACCGGCCTGGATCCGGCGTGAAGGCTGCAGTCGTCAAGGGCTCATGGAGGAAGGTGATCTGTCGCCGCTCGCCGGCCGCCGTTTCCACCACGTGGAGCTGCGCGACGTCGCCGAATCGGGTGGTGATGAGCAGGGCGCCTTGGGGCGACCATCCCAACGGCGTCGCATCGCGCGCACTGAGATATCCGTTCAGCGTTTCCTCGAGAGCCGGAGGAGCCACCGGAACATCCTCGAGTATCAAGGCACCGCGTTCGACCCGGGATGGCGCAGCAGCCGATGCGGCCGGCGCCCATGCCGTGACGGCCGCAGCGCCTGCCATCAGCGACTGCATCAACAACAGCCGGAAATAATGTCTGGTCATCAGTTTCTATGTTCTCACGTGACGCGGATAATGTGCCAATGGAAGGCTTCGACCATCTACTCAAGTCCTACGACATCGGCGATCAACTCGATGACATCGCGAGTGCCGATCCACCGGCCTATTTGCGCCGATGTTTTGCCGAGGGAATTTCAGCACCGGAATTGTCGCTGGCGCGGGTGCAGCAGCTGTCGGTGTGCGGCATGGTACTCGACTCGATCCTTCATGATCGCGATTATGCGGGGTTCGAGCCGGAGCTGATTGCCGACTGGCGCGCGCATTATGGCGCGGATTGTGCGCGCCTCGTGGATACGGCCGTGGCGGCTCTGAAGCGCGCCGCGGACGTGTTGCGCACTGCCGATCCCGATGCGGTGGCTGAACTCGAGACACTCGAACAACGCCTGGCGGCGACATAAATGGATGCGGCATTCGAGCGCGTGGCCGAGGGTGTGATTGCCATCGACACCGAGTACATGCGTCCACGCATGGATGCGAGTTATCTCATCGTCGACAGCGGCCATGCAGCCTTCGTGGATGCCGGGACGTCGCACTCCACAGTTAATCTGCTCGCGGCATTGACCGCGCAGGAACTGGATCTCGATGCGGTGGATTATGTGATCTTGACCCATGTCCACCTCGATCATGCGGGCGGTGCCGGCCTGCTCATGCAAGAGTTGCCGTGCGCGCAGCTTTTGGTGCATCCGCGCGGTGTGGCTCATATCGTCGATCCCACGGTGCTCGCCGCGGCCACGGCTGCGGTCTATGGTGCCGAGCGATTTGCGGCCGTGTACGGGGAGGTGCTCGGGGTCCCGCGCGGCCGTATCGAAGCGGTCGAGGACGAGCATCGGGTGCCGCTCGGGGCCAGGACGTTGGAGTTCATCCACACGCCGGGCCATGCCTTGCACCATCTCTGTATCGTTGATCGCGACGCGGCGGAGGTGTTCACGGGCGACACTTTCGGCATCAGCTACCGCGAGCTGGACACGGCGCTCGGTGCTTTCATTTTCCCGACCAGCTCGCCGACTCAATTCGATCCGGACCAGCTGCATGCGTCTATCGACCGGATCATGAACTACCGCCCGGCAGCCGCGTACTTGACCCATTACGGCCGAGTGGTCGACCTCGTTCGTCTGGGCCAAGACCTGCACGCCGATATCGATGCCTTCGTCCGCATTGCGGGGAGTGCCCGGAGCCACCCGCAGCGGGTTGAAACCATGAGTTCACAGCTTTTCGAGTATTTGGCCACACGGCTGGACGCTCACGGATTTGCAGGAGGAGAGGCCGCCCGGCATGCCGTGCTCGATGTCGACATTGAATTGAACGCCGCGGGTCTCGATGCATGGCTCGCGAGACGGCGCGCGTGAACGTGCCAACGGCACGACGGCTGCCCGGCTTATTGGCAGCACTGCTGCCGGCGGCCTGCGCCAACGTTGCGCCGTCCATCAAGCCGCCGCCCCTTGCGCCACCTGCGGCCGCGACAGCGCTCGGCGGCGATGCCTCGTCCGATTGGAATGCTCTGCTGCTCATGCCGTTCGGCACGTTGCTGAAAACGAGTCCCGTGCCTTTGCACGAGGTGCTGCTGTTTCGTGACGAGGCGCACTCCAGGACGCCGCTCGATGGCCGAGAGTGTTATGCGCCCAATGCGGCCGCGCCGACCTTCTTCGGCCAGGAGCCCGATGAGTACCTGCTGTGCTTTTCCGAGGACCGCCTCGATCGAATCGATGCGTCGGTGCGCATTGCCGCGATCGATGCCGCCGCCCGATTTGCCCATGCGTGTCGAACCTGGCTCCAGGAAGCCGTGCCGCAGGCGGCGATCGGCGGGGCTTGCGAAGGGCGGCGGGGAGGCGTCTCGATTCACGCGCAGCTTGCCGATTTGCCGGACGGAGCCCAGGCGACGATATCGCTGACGCTCACCGCTGCGCCTGCTCCATGACCCGCGACGAAGAGTTGCGCCTGCTCCTGAACGGAGCGCAGCAACTGGGCACGCCCCTGGATCCGCAGCATGCCGAGATTCTGCTGCGCCTCGTCGATGAGCTGGAAGTCGGCAATGCGAGGTTCAATCTCACCGCGATTCGCGACCGGCTCGGCATGTTGCAGAAGCATGTGCTCGACAGCTTGAGTTTGCAGCCGTATCTCACCGGCCCACGATTGGCTGACGTCGGCACCGGCGCGGGATTTCCCGGACTGCCGTTGGCGGTGTTGAATCCGCAGCGCAGTTTTTCGTTGATCGAAGCCACCGGCAAGAAGGCGGGCTTCGTAACGGCCACTGCCGCGGCGCTTGGCTGCGGGAACGTTGCCGTGGTGCACGCGCGGGCCGAGACCTACCGGCCCTTGGAACTCTTCGATACCGTGATGGCCAGGGCCCTGTCCTCGGTCGCCGACTTCGTCGCCTATGCCGGCCACCTCTGCAGCCCGGTGGGACGATTGTTGGCGATGAAAGGCAAGCGTCCTGACGACGAGCTGTCGGCCATTCCCAAGTCATTTCGCGTGATCGCCGTGCATCGACTCAACGTCCCGGGGCTGGACGCCGAACGTCATCTTGTGGAACTCTGTCCGGCCAGGGTCAGCGCGGTCCGACAGAGCAAAACTTGATGAATCGGGTGATCGCAGTCGCCAATCAAAAGGGGGGCGTGGGCAAGACCACCACGGCCGTCAATCTGGCGGCCTCCCTGACCGCCACGAAGCGGCGTGTTCTGCTCATCGACTTGGATCCTCAGGGCAACGCCACCATGGGCTGCGGTATCGACAAGCATCAGCAATCGCGCACCAGTTGCGACGTGCTCCTCGGCGAGTGCGCGGCCGTGGAGGCCATGGTGCCCGTGGAATACGGCGGCTTCATGCTCATGCCCGGCAACCAAGATCTCACCGCCGCGGAGGTGCGTTTGCTCATGATGAGCTCGGGGCGCGAGTTCAAGCTGCGCAATGCCTTGAAGCCGATCCGCGAGAACTTCGACGTGATTTTGATCGACTGCCCGCCCTCGCTCAACATGCTTACCTTGAACGCGCTGGTCGCGGCCGACTCCGTGATGGTGCCGATGCAGTGCGAATATTACGCCCTCGAGGGCCTGAGTGCGCTGGTACAGACCATCGATCAGATCAGCGGCACGATCAATCCCGATCTGCAAATCGAGGGGTTGCTGCGGACGATGTTCGATCCGCGCAATAACCTCGCCAACGAAGTGTCGGCGCAGCTCATCCAGCATTTCGGAGAGAAGGTTTTCAGAACCCTGATTCCGCGCAACATCCGTCTCGCCGAGGCGCCGAGTTTCGGCAAGCCGGTCCTGTTCCACGACAAGGATTCCCGCGGTGCCTTGGCGTACCTTGCGCTTGCGGGTGAGATGATTCGCCGCGACGAGCCGCCGTTCACGGCCGTATAATCGTCAAGGTAGTGGTCGCGGAAGGGGCTGTATGTCCGGCAAGAAGCCATCTCTGGGTCGTGGGCTGGCGGAGCTGTCGCCCCTGCTCGCGCAACGCGCACGCGGCCCCGCCGCCGCTGAACCCGTGGAGGCTTTCGGCGACCGCTTGGCGACCCTTCCGCTCGATCTCCTGCAACGAGGCAAGTACCAGCCGCGCATGGACATGCGTGAGGAATCGTTGACCGAACTGGCCGACTCGATCAGGTCGCAGGGCTTGGTGCAGCCGATCTTGGTGCGCCCGTTGGCGGATCGAAAACCGGGCGAATCGCAGCGCTATGAAATCATTGCCGGCGAGCGGCGCTGGCGCGCAGCGCAAATGGCCGGCCTTGTCGACATACCGGCCGTGATTCGCGATGTACCCGATGAGGCGGCGGTGGCCATGGCGCTCATCGAGAACATTCAGCGCGAGGACTTGAATCCTCTGGAGGAGGCGCGCGCCCTGGGGCGCTTGATCGAGGAATTCGGCCTCACCCACCAAGCGGCGGCCGAAGCGGTGGGCCGGTCCCGGGCGGCCGTCAGCAACCTGCTCCGGCTATTGGATCTCGCCGAAGAGGTCAGGCAACTTTTAGAGCAGCGCAGCATTGAAATGGGGCATGCGCGCGCATTGCTCGGCCTCTCCAATCGCCGCCAACAGGTCGAAGTTGCCACACTGGTGGCCCGGAAGGGCCTGTCGGTGCGTGACACCGAGGCCCTGGTCCGGCGCTTGGGCGAGCCGCAAGTAGCGGTGCCGAAACCGCAAAAGGTCGACCCCGATATCCACCGGCTGGAGTTGGAACTCGCGGAAAAGCTTGGCGCTAAGGTGTTGTTCCAGCACAGTGCTTCGGGAAAGGGCAAGCTCGTGGTCGCCTACAACAGTCTCGATGAGCTGGAAGGGATCTTGAGCCACATTCAATGACCTCGAGGCTCTCAAATCGAAGGCGCACGATCGGCGCCGGCACATCGGGACAGCCGCCGCCAGATGTCAAATACACTATAAAAATGCTTCTGTTAAAAACCCTTGGCTCTCCATTGCCTTGTGACTCAGGGCAAGCCTCACTATAATGCGCCGGCTTTTACGCAGCGGCAGCTTCCAATGACCATGTGGGCAAAAGCCACGTTAAAGAGGGAATGCCGTAAACCGGTTACGCGCCGGCTCCCTTTGCGATGAATAACAGCGTTGGATTTGGGTTGCGGCTCGTGCTGCGGGTCGTATTGCTGCAAATCGGATGCGCGGCCTGCGGGGCCGCATTTTTTGGATGTGTGACCGGTTTGGCGGCAGGCGGGGCTGCTTTGCTGGGCGGACTTATCGTGGCCATGGGCAGCGCGCTGTTCGGTTGGCGGCTGTTCGCGCCGGGCATCGCGCCCGCCACGGTGTTGCGCCGCGCCTTATTCGCGGCGGAGTCGTTGAAGTGGTTTTGGTATGTGCTCGCCGTATGGTTGGCCCTGGCTCGGCTGAAGGTTCAGCCTCTGCCGTTGATGGCGGGGCTGGTGTTTGCGCAGTTCGGTTACTGGGTTGGCCTGGTAGGGATGAAACGGCCGTGATGCATGGCGGCCTGACGAAGATGGAAGGGCTGGGACGATAGGCGATAGAGGACATTCGAATGGCAGCGTCCGAGGGGGGCTCCGAAGGGCTCACTGAATACATCAAGCACCACCTGACCCATTTGACCGTGGATCAAGGTCACGGCGCTTTTTGGGCTTTTCACTTGGACAGCGTGGCCATCACATTGGGATTGGCGCTCATTTTCATCGTGCTCTTCGGGCTTGCCGCGCGGCGCGCCACCAGCGGCGTTCCGGGCAAGCTGCAGGCCGCCTTCGAGATTCTGGTCGAGATGGTCGATGGCACCGTGAAGGAAACCTTTCATGGCAAGAGCAAACTCATCGCGCCGCTCGCGATCACGATCTTTGCCCTGGTGTTTTTGATGAATTTCATGGACCTCATACCCGTGGACTTGTTGCCGTGGGCCGCTCATGAGGTGGGCGTCCGCCATCTGCGCGTGGTTCCGACGGCCGACATCAATACCACGCTCGGCATGTCGATCACGGTCTTCATCCTGATCTGGTACATCGGTATTTCCGAGAAGGGCGTGGTCGGCTTCTTCGGCGAATGGTTTACGGCTCCCTTCCATGCACACGGCTTCATCGGGAAAGTGTTGACGGCATTTCCCAATCTGCTGCTCCGGGTGATCGAAGAAGCGGTTCGGCCGCTTTCCTTGAGCCTGCGATTGTTCGGCAACATGTACGCCGGCGAACTCATCTTCGTGCTGATCGCGGGCCTCACGCTCGAGTCCTCGTTTGCCGCCCCAAGCACCTACATTTGGGGCGCGATCCAAATCGCAGCCGACGTCGTCTGGACCCTGTTTCACATTTTGATCATCACGCTGCAAGCGTTCATATTCGGCATGCTGACCATCGTTTACCTGAGCATGGCCGCAGAAAAGCATTGATCACTGCACCTTTACCTGTAAGTCCACTGTAGACCTTAAGACCTGGAGATATCGATGGGAAATGCACAAGAGCTCGCTCAAGTCATGAGCTTCACACTAATCGCGGTAGGCTTGTTGATCGGCCTGGGCGCACTCGGCACGGCAATTGGCTTCGCGTTGCTCGGCGGCAAGTTCTTGGAGGGTTCAGCGCGGCAGCCCGAACTCACGCCGATGCTGCAGACCAAGATGTTCATCGTCGCGGGCTTGCTCGACGCGGTGCCCATCATCGGCGTCGCCATCGCACTGTTGCTCATTTTCTCGAATCCGTTCACCGGCTCCTTTGCCGGAAAATAAGAGTTCGGGTCACGTGGGCGCAATCAGCCAATCGAGCGGTAGGAGCTTTTTGCCATGGACATAGCAGTTACGCTGATCATCCAGGGCGTCGCGTTCTTCGTCGTGGTTCTGGTCGTCATGCGCTTCCTTTGGCCGCCGCTGATGGCGGCAATCGAAGAACGGCGCACGAAAATCGCCGAGGGTCTCGCGGCCGGGACACGGGCGCAAAAGGATCTCGAGGACGCGAAGGTCAAGGCCCAGGAAATCATTCGTGAGGCGCGCGACAAGGCTGTGCACATCGTCGATCAGGCCAGCAAGCGCGCGGCCGAGATCATCGAAGAGGCCAAGGCTTCGGCCATTGCCGAGGGGCAGCGACTGGTTGCCCAGGCGCACGAAGAGATTGCGCTCGAAACGACCCGAGCCCGCGAGGGCCTGCGCAAGCAGGTGGCGAGCCTGGCGGTGCAAGGGGCGTCCCAGCTTCTCGAACGGGAAATTGATCCGAGGACCCACGCGGCGCTGCTCGACAAGCTGGAGTTGGAGATGGCGAATGGCTGAGGCGGCCACCATTGCGCGTCCGTACGCGAAGGCGGCCTTCCAGGCGGCACGCGATGCAGAGGTCTTGCCGGCATGGTCGGAGGCGTTGCGCCTCGGAGCGGCATTGACGCAGAACGCGGGTATCGCCGACCTCATTACCAGTCCTCGCCTGAGTCTCGATCAGGTGGTCTCCCTGTTCGCGGGTCTCGGCGGCCCGGCCATCGATGGTCATTGGCAGAACTTCGTCCGATTGCTCGCGACCAACAAGCGACTCGAAGTGCTGCCGGAGATCGGCGCGGAGTACGAGAGACTGCGCGCGCACTACGAAAATGAGCTCGACGTGGTGGTGACCTCCGCGATTGCCTTGGATGCCGCCGAGAAATCCAAGCTCGCGCAGGCGCTGCACGCCCGTTTCAAGCGCGATGTTCGCATGACGCTCGCGGTTGACCCGGGGCTCCTGGGCGGCGCCGTGATCCGCGCCGGCGATCTGGTCATCGATGGGTCGGTTCAGGGCCGCCTGCACCGCATGGCTGCGGCCCTCGTCGGTTAGATCAGGGCAATCAGATCAAGGTAGTTGACTTTAAAGAAGGCTAATCATGTCCATCAAGGCATCTGAAATCAGCGACCTCATCAAGGCGCGCATCGAGAATTTTCAGTCGGAGACTGAAGATCGCAATGTCGGCACCGTCGTCAGCGTGACCGACGGCATCGTGCGCGTCCACGGACTGGGCGACGCCCAATATGGCGAAATGCTGCAGTTCTCGCAGGATTTGTACGGCCTGGCGCTGAACCTCGAACAGGACTCGGTGGGCGCCGTGGTGCTGGGCGACTACAAGACCATCGTCGAGGGCGACACGGTGAAGACCACCGGGCGCATCCTGGAAGTGCCGGTGGGCCCCGAATTGCTCGGCCGGGTGGTCGATGCCCTGGGCGTGCCGATCGACGGCAAAGGGGCCATTGCCGCCACGGCGAAGGCTCCGTTGGAGCGTGTGGCGCCGGGCGTGATCTATCGCAAGAGCGTCAACGAACCGGTCCAGACGGGTCTGAAAGCCATCGATTCCATGGTGCCGATCGGCCGGGGCCAGCGCGAGCTCATCATCGGCGACCGTCAAACGGGAAAGACCGCCGTCGCCATCGATACCATCATCAATCAGAAGACCACGGGCGTTAAGTGCATCTACGTGGCCATCGGTCAGAAACAGAGCACCATTGCCAATGTCGTGCGCAAGCTGGAAGAAACCGGTGCGCTGGCTCATACCATCATCGTCGCGGCCTCCGCTTCTCAGCCCGCCGCCATGCAATATCTCGCTCCCTATGCCGGCTGCGCCATGGGCGAGTACTTCATGGACAACGGCGAGGATGCTCTCATCGTGTACGACGATTTGTCGAAGCAGGCCGTTGCTTATCGGCAGATCTCGCTGTTGCTGCGGCGACCGCCCGGCCGTGAGGCCTACCCGGGCGATGTGTTCTATCTGCATTCGCGCTTGCTCGAGCGTTCTGCGCGGGTGAACGAGGAGTACGTCGAAAAAGCCACCCATGGCCGGGTGAAGGGCAAGACCGGCTCGCTCACCGGGCTGCCCATCATCGAGACCCAGGCCGGGGACGTCACCGCCTTCGTGCCCACGAACGTCATTTCCATCACGGACGGCCAAATTTTCTTGGAATCCGACCTGTTCAACGCCGGTATTCGTCCTGCCATCAACGCCGGCATTTCAGTGTCGCGCGTCGGTGGCGCCGCGCAGACCAATATCATCAAGAAGTTGGGCGGCGGCATTCGATTGTCGCTCGCGCAATATCGCGAACTCGCGGCCTTCTCCCAGTTCGCATCGGATCTGGATGAGGTCACCCGCAAGCAGCTCGAACGCGGGATGCGGGTCACCGAGCTCATGAAACAGAAACAGTACGCGCCCCTGTCGGTCGCCGAAATGGCGCTGTCGCTGTACGCGGCCAACAGCGGCTTCTTCGACAAGGTGGCCCGCAACAAGGTGGTCGACACCGAGGCGGCTCTGCAGTCCTTTGCCCGCACCAACTATGGATCGCTCCTCAAGACCATCAACGACAAGCCGGATTTGTCGAAGGACGTCGAGGCGGCGCTCAAGAAAGCTTGCGAAGAATTCTTCGCTTCGGTCTGACGCATGGCAGGCGCCAAGGAAATCCGCAGCAAGATCTCGAGTATCAAGAACACTCAGAAGATCACCAAGGCGATGGAAATGGTCGCCGCCAGCAAGATGCGCAAGGCGCAGGATCGGATGCGCTTGGCGCGCCCCTACGCCGAGAAACTGCGCGCGGTGATCGGCCATCTGCGACTCGCCAATCCGGACTACAAGCATCCCTTTCTGATCGATCGTCCGGTGAAGGCCGTTGGGATGATCGTCATCGCCTCCGATCGTGGGCTCGCCGGCGGTCTCAACATCAACCTGTTCAAGGCGGCGTTGGGCGCGATCAGAGAGGCGACCGGCCGCGGCGAGAAGGTCAAGCTGTGCCTGGTCGGCACCAAGGCCGTTCAGTTTTTCCGGCGGCTCAACATGCCCATCGCGGCCACCGCGGTGCATCTCGGCGACCGCCCGCAGGTCTCGCAGCTCATCGGTGTGGTCAAGGTGATGCTGGATGAGTACCGCGCCGGGGAGATCGACCGGCTGCTGCTGGTGAACAACGTTTTCGTCAACTCCATGAGCCAGAAGGGCACGGTGTCGCAGCTGTTGCCGGTCGTCCCGACCGGCTTGGGCGACTTGCAGGAGCGCTGGGACTATATCTACGAGCCGAGCGCCGCGGAAATCCTCGATGGCCTGTTGATCCGCTACGTCGAGTCCCAGGTGTACCAAGGCGCGGTGGAAAACGTGGCGAGCGAGATGGCCGCGCGGATGGTCGCGATGAAGGCGGCGACCGATAATGCCGGCGACCTCATCTCCGAGCTTCAATTGATTTACAACAAGGCCCGCCAGGCCGCGATCACCACCGAGTTGTCGGAAATCGTCGGCGGGGCTGCAGCGGTATAGAGGTTTCAATCATGTCCAGCGGAAAAATCGTGCAAATCATCGGCTCGGTCATCGACGTGGAATTTCCACGCGATCAGATCCCGCGGATCTATGACGCACTGAAGATCGATCAGGGCGGTCTCACGCTCGAGGTACAGCAGCAACTCGGTGACGGGGTGGTGCGTGCCATCGTCATGGGACCTTCGGAAGGACTGCGCCGCGGCTTGTCGGTGGCCAATACGGGAAAGCCGATCTCCGTGCCGGTGGGCACCGGGGTGCTGGGCCGGATCATGGATGTGCTCGGTGCGCCGCAGGATGAGGCCGGTCCCGTCGAAGCCAAAGAGCATTGGCCGATTCATCGGCCGGCGCCCGCCTACGATGAACAAACCGGCGGGCAGGAACTCTTGGTAACCGGCATCAAGGTCATCGACCTGCTGATTCCGTTCGCCAAGGGCGGCAAGGTCGGTTTGTTCGGCGGCGCGGGTGTGGGCAAGACCGTCAACATGCTCGAACTCATCAACAACATCGCGAAACAGCATTCGGGTCTGTCGGTGTTCGCCGGGGTCGGCGAGAGAACCCGCGAGGGCAACGACTTTTATCACGAGATGAAGGACTCGGGCGTGCTCGACAAGGTCGCCATGGTGTACGGCCAGATGAACGAACCGCCGGGTAACCGCCTGCGGGTCGCTCTGACAGGGCTCACCATGGCCGAATACTTCCGCGACGAAAAGCAGGCCAACGGCAAGGGCCGCGACGTATTGATGTTCATCGATAACATCTATCGCTACACCCTCGCCGGCACCGAGGTCTCGGCGCTGCTCGGTCGTATGCCCTCGGCGGTGGGATACCAGCCGACGCTCGCCGAAGAGATGGGCGTGCTCCAGGAGCGCATCACCTCCACCAAGACGGGGTCCATCACGTCGGTGCAGGCCGTCTACGTGCCCGCCGACGACTTGACCGATCCCTCACCGGCCACCACCTTTGCACACTTGGACGCGACCGTCGTATTGTCGCGCCAGATCGCCTCGCTCGGCATTTACCCCGCCGTCGATCCTCTCGATTCCACCAGCCGGCAGCTCGATCCCCTCGTTGTCGGCGAGGATCACTACAGCACCGCCCGCGGCGTGCAAGCCATTCTGCAGCGCTACAAGGAGCTTCAGGACATCATCGCCATCCTGGGGATGGATGAACTGTCCGAAGAGGACAAGCTGTCGGTCTACCGGGCGCGCAAGATCCAGCGTTTTCTGTCGCAACCCTTCAATGTGGCGAAGGTGTTCACCGGGCAGGATGGCAAGATCGTGCCGCTCGCGGATACCATCCGCGGCTTCAAGGCCATCATCGCCGGCGAGTACGACCATCTCCCTGAACAGGCGTTCTACATGGTGGGCGGCATCGAAGAGGCCGTGGAAAAGGCCAAGACGCTGCAGTAGCGGATAAGAGAGCCAGACGCAGTCATGCCCAATACCATTCAAGTCGATATCGTGAGTCCGGAGGGCCAGTTGTTCGGCGGCGTCGCGACCATGGTGTTCGTACCCGGCGCCGAAGGCGAACTCGGCATTGCGCCCCGTCATGCTCCTCTCTTGACCACCCTGCATCCCGGCGTGGTCCGAGTTCAGGCCCCCGGCCAGGAGGAACAAACCTTCTATGTGGGTGGCGGGGCGCTCGAGATCCAACCCAATCGCGTGTCGATTCTCGCCGATAGTGCGGCCCGAGCCCGGGATTTGGACGAGGCGGCGGCGGAAGCCGCCAAGAAGGCGGCAGAAGAGGCCGTGCGCTCGAGCGTTGAAAAAATCGATATCGCCCAGGCGCACGCCGAACTGGCGCGTGCCGTGGCACAATTGAAGACGATCGGACAACTGCGCAAGAAGCGTTGAGTTTGCGCCTCGAGCTCGGGCCTCGAACTCGAGGTCCGACTCGGGCACGCAGCCATCGTGCACGCAACCACCGGGAGCCGACATGCCGCTTTCCGTCGTCATTCTCGCTGCGGGCCAAGGCAAGCGGATGAATTCCGACCTGCCCAAAGTGCTGCAACCCCTGGCCGGCCAGCCCCTGCTTCAGTATGTCATCCACGCTGCTCGGGCGTTGGATCCGGCCCATGTCTATGTGGTTTACGGGCATGGAGGCGCGGCGGTCCGGCAGGCGTTCGCCCACGAGCCCGTGGAATGGGTGCTGCAGGCGGAGCAACTGGGAACGGGTCACGCCGTGATGCAGGCGATGGCCGTCATTCCGGACGATCATACGGTCTTGGTGCTGTATGGCGATGTGCCGCTGATCCGCGTCGGGTGCCTGCAAGAGCTGGTTGAGGTCGCGTCCCGCGGCGCGCTGGCGCTGCTCACCGTGAATCTCGACGAGGCAGCAGGCTACGGGCGCGTCGTGCGCAATGCGGATGGCCGGGTCCGCGCCATCATCGAGCACAAGGATGCCACCCCTGAACAGCTCGCGATCAAGGAGGCGAATTCCGGACTGATGGCCGCACCGGCGGACGCGCTCCGCGGCTGGTTGTTGGGGCTCGGCGCGAACAATTCACAGCGTGAATACTATTTGACCGACGTGGTGCTGGGCGCGGTTGCGGCGGGCAGTCCCATCGTCGCCATTCCGGTGACCACGGCCGTCGAAGTACAGGGTGTAAACGATCGAATCCAGCTTGCCCAGGTCGAGGCGGCCCTACGTCGTTGCCGCACCGAGGAGTTGATGTTGGCGGGCGCCACGCTGGCCGATCCCACCCGCGTCGATGTACGAGGGACGGTTACCGTCGCGCGCGACGTCTTCATCGATGTGGGTGCGGTATTGATCGGGCAGGTGCATCTCGGGCCCCGTGTCCGCATTGGGCCCAATTGCGTGATCCGGGATTCGCACATCGGCGCGGACACCGAGATCCATGCCAATTGCGTCATCGAGCAGGCCCGTGTCGGCGAGCAATGCCGCATCGGTCCGTTCGCGCGACTGCGCCCGGATACCGCATTGGAACAGGGTGTGCACATCGGCAATTTCGTCGAAACCAAGAATGCGCGGATCGGCACCGGCAGCAAGGCCAACCATCTGAGCTATCTCGGCGACTCGACGGTGGGCAGCAACGTCAACGTCGGCGCGGGCACCATCACCTGCAACTACGACGGGGCGAACAAGTGGACCACCGTCATCGAGGACGGCGCTTTCATCGGCAGCGGCAGTATGTTGGTGGCGCCCGTGCGCGTCGGCGCCGGCGCGACGATCGGCGCGGGCTCGACGCTGAACGAGGATGCACCCGACGGTCAGCTCACCCTCGCACGAGCTCGCCAGGCCACGGTGCCGGGCTGGAAGCGCCCGATCAAGAAGCCTTAAAAGTCGCGCACCGGCTGCCCCACGTGATCGGCAATCAACTGGGCCAGTTTCTTGGCACGGAAGAAGGTCAAAAGCGTGAATTCCACCTGGCGCTTGTCTTTCGCCACCACGGCATAACATTGGTTCATGGGAAGATGCCTGTGCATGACGGCGGCAATCTCATTCCAAGCGAAATACTGGGTAATCGGTTTCTTCCGGGAACCTAAGCGGAAATCGACGCCCTTCTCATCCAGCCTGGCCTGGCGGAAGTGGGTTCTCATGGCCACTCGAAACATTTGCGCGGCCAGCAACCAGAAGCACCACGCCGCCACGCCCCACTGCGCACCGCCCAGAATCGAGAAAAAGGACAGCTTTTGTAAAAACCATTCATAGATAGCCATCATGGCCCCGCAGCCGGCGAGGAAAAGTAAGCCTGCGGCCGCCAGCAGATACAACGCGACCACGATCCATGTGTTGCGAATGATAATGGGCTGCATACATTCACCCGGGATCAGAGCAGCGCAGCCGCGATCGCTGCCTCATTGCGGGATCGGATTCTGAATCCGCCCCCTCATCCACCTGCCCGGCAAGATGCCGTTCGGATCCGCCGTCGGCTCGTAGGTCACAAACCAGTGCTCACCCGGCGCATCTCGCCACTCAATCCCCTTCGGCAACAGCAGGGTCTTCTCTCCGAACGCGTCGGTGCCCACCTCGCCGCCGAGCAGTGCATCCACCCAGTCGGGATGCCTCGTGCGCACTGATCCCGCTAGTTCCAGCTCCCGCGCCGGCAATAAATCCCAAGGTATGTCAGTCACACCCTTGGCCTCTCGCGCGATCCACTCGCGAGCAGCGACGGTGCGCGCCAAATCCTCCTTGAAGCCCAGCCGCTCCTCGTCGCGAATAAACGCGGCCTCGAGCCCACCCTTCGGAACCTCGGCGGCTTTCGCCGCCTGTGCCGTTACCCACGCGGCCAACGGTCGCGAGCCCATCCCCTGCGCGCCAAATCCCGTGAACCCCGGCAGCGGCTGGTCCCACTCCGCTACCAGATCCTCATAGCGGGTTTCCGGCGCCACCAGGTAAATCACTGTCGCCATGCAGGTATGGATGAGCGTCGGCTCTTCCACTTGATGATCCCGCGGGAGCTTCTTGCCCCCTGCCTGGCTTTTGGCCAGCCAGTCCATTGCCACCGTGCATATGATCTGCACTTCCATCCGCCCCGCCATCAGGTAGGTGCCATTCATAAAGCGCACCCGTGCCCGCGCTGACTCCCCCGTCAGCGTCATCGTCATCGACGCATCGCCGTTCGACTGTTTCGCCCAGTTCGCATTGATTTGCGCGACATGTCCGGCCTGCCGCGCTGCCAATTCCGCCGGTATCGGCTCACCGGCCGCATAGCCGACGCGGAGCATCACCGCCATCCGCTTCAGCAGTTCTTCCGCCGCCATGCTTCCGTGAATGGGAAAACAGGTCGATCCATACGACGCATTCGCCCGCGGCCCCGTTTCCCACTGCCACGTCGCCGTCGGCATCTGCTCCGCAAAGCTCAATCCATCCGGGCTCGTTACCCGATACGAACCCCACTGAAAAGGAGAGCAACCTGGCTTTGTCAACGTATCCCGCACGGCGTCCAGATACATTGCGCCCCTGAAGTGCCATCCCACGGGGTGATGCACCTCGATGGCATTCATGTGATGCAACGTCGGATCCTCTATGTAGTCCGTCTCAACGCCCGCGGGCATGTCCGACTCCTCTGCCTGTGCAGGCGTCCCGGCCTCCTGCTCGCCGCCGTGTGCCAGCCCGCAGCCGAGAAGCCAAAGCGCTGTCACAAGTTTCATGGCCCTATTCAACCGTGCACCTCGAGCCTCGGCATCGGGATCTTCGATTTTTCCGATGCCCTCACTCAATTCACCGGGATCAGCTCGGTGAAGCTCTCCCGCACCGGATTGACGACGCCATTCGGGTCAAACGTGTTGTTGTTATTGAGCACCACCGTTCCATCAGAGCCAATCCAGTTGTGCATGTACTGGTTCGACGTGGTGATTCGCTGCCCGGTGTTGGGGTCGATGAAGTCCTGCCGGTCGAGCGAGATGTTGACTTGCCGATGGGCTGCATGATCGATGGCAGCCTGATTCTGGCGATCCGCTGCCAAGGCGTGGTCGGTCTGGCTCTGCAAGTTGGCCTGGAAGGCGCGTCCGTTCGCCAGCATTTGATCCGTTTGCTGTTGGAAGTGCGCCTGGTTGGCACGGAACTGCTCGTCGCTGGCTTTCTGCATCTGTGCGAAGGCCTGCCCCATCCGCTGCGACACGTCCTGGTCCCACTGGTGATCGATCTGCGGGAACGGCAGCTTGCCTGCGATAACTTCGTCGAGATGCCCGTGCGGTGCGCGCGTAAAGTAGAGACCGTGGGTCATGCAGCTGCGACGGGTCATGGCCGGCCGGCGCAGGAGTGGCGTGGCAGGCGAGGCCGTTTCCTGGCAGGTCAGTACCACGCCCAACTGCTCGTCCACCGCTTGCCCATTCTCGGTGTACTCGAGCCGAACTCGTCCAAAATCGACCAGATGTTTGATCTTCATGCCGTACTGCGGCGGCGCGTTCGCGTCTTGCTCCTTTTGTTGCGCAAGCACCTGCTGCTCCTTGGCAGTCAGCGGCTGAACCTCGATGTGGGTCGCGTTGGGGTGTGTGTTGGGCACGGCGATGTTCAACAAAAAGGCGTTGCCCGTGGTGATGTCGATGGCCGGGCATTTCGGCCCAGTGGGATTCGACCCATCGCTCTCCCACATCCAAGACGAACCCGGCATCTGGCCAACCGCTGACACTCCATCGGGACTCAGCGCGGTCCATGAGAGCCCATCGGCGGGCAAGGCCGGCGCGTGACACCCACCCGGCCGCAAGATCGTGCCTACGTACTTCCAGCCGTTCGGCACGGTGACCGTGAATGCGGTTTCATTCAAACCGGGGTCTTTCACAGGCTCGGTATGCGTGCCCGACCACGAGGTCCTGACCAACCCCGCCTTGGACGCCTGCCCCCCGCCACTCGAATCCGTCGCGGCGGCCTGCGCATCGCTGTTCTGCCGGTTGAAGCAACCCGCCATCCCGAGCAGCAACACCACCCCCAGCTGTACCGCCGTCATCGCGACACCCGCTCGCGCCGCGCCTCTTTCGTCGAACCTTCCCATGTGAGTCTCCTTGCGATGTGTGGCGTTACCTTCGCCCCTGGTGAGATGGCGTCAAACCAGGCGGAAATGACTCAGCAGCGGTTTCGAGAGGATGGCCGGCGGCGCCGCGATCAACGGATGCGCCGCGCTTAACGGATCCGCCTCGTTCAACGGTGGTGCAACGCTCAGTGCGCCGCCCGATCGATGCTCATGGCCACGGTAAGAAAAGCGGTGTCTCCCGCATCCTTCAACTTCGTGTCGATCGAGCTCACCAGCAAGAGATGCGAGGGACTCTCTCCGGCGATATCGCCTACACCCGCGACATAATGATTGAAGGACGATCCATCATCGGATGACGTAGTGAAATTGTCATAGGTGAGTTCGTTGCCGTGACCGAACACCTGCAGCAAGCCCAAGGATCCAAAAGGCGGCTTGCGGTCATAGTGTTGTCGCTGGGCGAGCAACTCCTCGTAATCCAGGACGACTTGCCGCGCGGTCGGGGCCGGATCGGCAGGCATCACGTTGATCCAACTCGACCCGGAGCGCAGTTGAACCCCGGTGGAGCCATTGTCGCCTTCCGCGGTCGCCGTCCATCCGGTGGGAACATGAAGGGTGAATCGACCGTGCGGATCGCGGTAGACGGCTCCGGTCCACGGCTTCTCGGTTTCATGATTTTCCTTCCCCTCCTGCCCCAGGAGAATGCCCATCTGCCTCGCGCAGTCTTCCTGGGCAAAAACGCCCACGAGGCAGGCTTTATCGAGTTCCGTCTTTGCCAGCGCCGTTCCCGTTTCCGGCTTCGCCTTCGCACTGTCATTCCCGGTGATCCGCAAGCTGTCGCGGATGGCATCCAGCAGCGGCAGATTCTGGTAATAAGAGCGGAGCGGCGAGATTGTGCTGACGCCAACCAGGAACCAGTTTGCAGTGAGCACCGATGACGTTTCCGCAACAGCCGGCGATTTTGCGTCGCTGCAAGTGAAGGTCGCATAGATGCCTTCCGCCCCCGCCAGTGTGACCGTCCCCCTTTTGAGCTCGCGGAACGTCGGGCATTGTTGCTTGAAGTCCATCCCGGTGGCGTCCACGAAATCCTTCGCCCTCATCGGATCCGTCTTGTTCTGCAGCATGACGGCGATGGTGACCTGCGCGGCTCCGTGCCGGATATTGATCTGGTCTTGCTCCGCGTCAGATTCAACGTTCCAACCCGATGGAACCTCCACCGTATAGCGGCCCTTCGGGTCGTGGTAAGTGGTCTGGGCCGGGCTGGCGATGGAAATAAAGAAACTGGCGACGGCGATGATCGCGAGGGCAACGTGCTTCACTAAGAAATTCCTTGCGCGGCGAACCGCCTCCTTTCCGTAGGCGCCAAACCGGGTGAAAACGCCTCACTATGGTCACCCCAACGCAGGCTCGCGAATTTCGTGGCGGACTCTTCCATGAAAGCGACTTGGTTGAGGTCGGCACCTCAGAAGATTTCTTTGGGCTGCTACAACCCTTCGTTGAGGGTTGTCTCCTGTGAGAACGAACCTCGGCGCACCCGTGCCTTGCGGATCCGTTTGACGATGAAATAGGCCGCCGCTGTACCCGCCAGAGTGATGCAGCTGACGTTCAAGTCCCGTTGCAGCCCGCGGTTGAAAGCCATGGCGATCAGCACGCCGGCCATCGCGGCGACGGACGCATAGCTCGCGTAGGGAAACAGCCACATGAGCACCGCCGGGGCCTCTTCGCCGTTGCGTTCCCGACGCCTGCGCAGCTTGATATGGGCGGCCACGACCATGGCATAGACGAAGACCATCAATGCGCCGGACGAGCTGATGAGAAAATCAAACACGGCCGATGGCGCTTCGGTGGCCGCTGCTATGCCGAGAAATCCGGCGGCCGAAGCAATGAAAACCGCACCCATGGGGACGCGTCTGGCATTCAGACGCACCAGCCCCTGCGGTGCATCGCCGTGCCTGGCAAGAATGAACAGCACCCGTGAGCTCACATAGAAGGCGGAATTCAGCGAAGACAACACCGCCGTGAGGATGATCGCGCTCATCAGGGCGTCAATATCGGAAAATCCCATGGTCATGAGCGCCCGAGTGAAGGGCGAATCGCCCGACCGAATGTTGGTCCACGGATTGACCGAGACGATCAAGAATAACGATACGACATAGAAGAAAAGGATGCGCCAGATGACGACCATACTCATCCTTGCCACAGACCGGTTGGATTTGACCGACTCGGCTGCTGCGATGGTGGTGATTTCGGCTCCCGTCATGCTGAAGAAGGCCGTCGGCACGACCGCCGCGACGGCGATCCAGCCATGGGGCACGAAGCCGCCGTGGCGAATCAAATTACCAAAGGTATTTCCATGCGGTGCCGTCCAGCCGAATGCATAGGATGTGGCCAACACGATGAATGCGATGATGGCCGCGACCTTGATCGAGGCGAACCAAAACTCGAATTCCGCATAGGACCGTGCCGACAGCAAATTGACGGCGGTCATCAGACCCATCAGCGTCAGTCCGAGCTGCAGCTGTGACACAGGTATCCAATCCTTAAGGATCTTGGCCCCGGCGATCGCCTCGATGGGCACCGTCATGACCCACACGTACCAGTACAGCCACCCGGCGACGAATCCTGCGCCTGGCCCAAGTCCAGCGCGCGCAAATTCCGTGAAAGATCGAACTTCCGGCAGAGCCCCCGCCATCTCGGCGAGCATGCGCATGACAATGAGGATCAGCAGTCCGGCGACGAGGAAACTCAAGAACGTCGCAGGACCCGCGTTGAGGATCGATGTGCTGCTGCCGACGAAGAGCCCGGCACCGACGACACCGCCGATCGAGATCATCGTCAGGTGCCGACCGCGCAGTGTCTTACTGAGCTGGATGGTCGGGAGACCTTGCCGTGAGGAATCCATGGTGTTCACCCCGTATCACGCGATGCCCTCAGCGTCGATCATGCAGCGTTTCTTCGCCAAAGCGAAGCCTGGCGGCAGAAATTGCCGCACGGTCTGAGGCGCACGCGTCGAGGCACCTGTTCGGGTATCGGGGGGTGGCGGTATCTTCGGAAGTGAAAGGAGAAAAACTGCCGCGCCCAGTTGCCGGGACGCACGCAATGCTGCGACGCGGATGCGCCGAAGCGAGCGCCGGATCAGTGGACGCGGAGTGCGCTCCGCACCGCCTGCAGATGGCGCGCGGCTTCGGCATCATCGCCTTGACGACAAGCCCGCCCGGCACGCACCAGTTCGCCGACCATCCAGCGCGCCTCGCCAGCGGTGTGCTCCGAGCCATCCGGCGCAAAAACGCGCGTCTGAGCCGGCTTGTCGGGCCGCAGCGCAGCGACCAGCCGGGCCGTATGCTCGAGGGACTGTGTGAGCATGGCGTCGCAGGCGTTGGCCGTGGTCGCACAACCCGCGCCGCCCACCAGCAGCCATCCTGAAATCACCGAACCCCATCGAGCGTTCATGCGTTCCCGCCTCCCGCAGCAAATGCCGCAAGACAGTGTCGCACAACCTTCGAATTGTTTGACGGGCAACACACCTCGGGACCCGCGAATTGAGAACCATGCCAGGATTTGCTGGCAATTATGGTCACCGAGTCCGGTGATATGTGATGTTGGGATGGTAAATTTGCCGGCACGGCATGTCGCCGCCGGCGGCCGTCCTGTGCGGGTCAAGCCGGATTGAGACAGGGGGCAGAGTGGATGGTCAAAATCCGATCCAGTTCGTCAGGGCGGACCGGCTTCGCCATGTAATCATCCATGCCGGCATCCAGGCATCTTTGTCGATCGCCTTGCAGAGCGTGTGCCGTGAGCGCAATGATCCTGACGCGCCGACGGGCGCCTTCGGTACGGCGGATTAGCTGCGTCGCCTCAAGACCATCGATCTCCGGCATCTGCACGTCCATGAAGACCATGTCGAAGTCCTCACGGGCAACCGCTGCCACAGCGCTGCGGCCGTCGGACACGACGGTCACCGTGTGACCCCGCTTGCGCAGCAATCGCGTCATGACCAGCTGATTGACGGCATTGTCCTCGGCCAGGAGGATATCGAGGGAGGTGAGGATGGATGCCTGAGAGGCGAACCCGGCCCCGGTCATGGCGGACGGCTCATCGCCGCGCTGACCGTTGCGTTGTTTTGCCATGCCGAAGCGACAGGTGAAATGAAACTGGCTTCCGACACCCGGTTCACTGTCGAACCAGATGGTGCCGCCAAACATCGAGACCAGATGGCGACAAATGGTCAACCCCAGCCCGGTGCCTCCATATCGGCGCGTCGTTGAGAGATCGGCCTGAGTAAACGGACTGAAGATCGAGTCCCGTAGGTTCATGGGAATGCCGATGCCCGTATCCGTCACCGTGAATTGCAGTTCGTGGCCCTCGCGGTGCGACGGGAGCAGCTTCACCCGAATCGTTACGCCGCCTCCGGCGGTGAATTTGACCGCATTGCCGGTCAAATTGAGGAGTATCTGGCGCAGACGATTCGGATCGCCGAGCATCACGTGGGGAACATTGGGATCGACTTCGTACGACAGCCCGAGGTTTTTTTTCCGGGCCGCAAGCGCCAAAGTCTTAACGGCCGCATCGACGCATTCATGAAGATCGAACGGAATCTGCTCAAGCTCCCATTTGCCGGCTTCGATCTTCGAAAAGTCGAGGATGTCGTTGACGACCACGAGCAGTCCGTCCGCGGACAGCTTGACGACTTCAAGATATTCCTGCTGTTCGGGGTTGAGTGCGGTCCCGAGACACAATTCGCTCATGCCTATGATGCCGTTGAGGGGCGTACGGATCTCATGGCTCATGTTGGCGAGAAATTCGCTCTTCGCGCGGTTGGCTGACTCGGCCACTTCGCGTGCCTGGACCAGCTCGCGGGTCTGCGATTGGACCCGGCGGCGCAGCGCCGCAACCCACAGCATAACCAGGCAGATCGAGACGATGAGCATGGCGAGAACCGGCAATACACGGTCAGGGCTCCACCAAGGCGCGGCGCGCAGCAGCTCAAGATCATCGGCGCTGCGCATCTGAATGCGAAAAGAGGCCGGGACCATGACATTGCGGCGATACCAGCTGTGTTCGTGTGCAACGACGGCAATGCCGGAGACGCGCACGAAGCTGCCCGAGCGTATGCCGCTCATGACTGACTCATCGTCGAGCTGCGCGACGAATGCGCTGTTGCCGGACTGCAGTGTCAGCAACTGCTGCGTGGGGTTGGACGCCACGCTCAACACCTTGCCACTCAGTTCGACGAGCCGATTGTCGAATTCACCGTTCAGGATCTGTTCGGAAGTGGCAATGCGGGGAATGGGCGCCACCCGCGCACCGGTGGCCTTGATCGTCGTGCCGGTCATGCCCGCACCGTCCCCGCCGAGTGTCGGATAGCCCGACATGTCGACGACGTCGCCGGGCACGACCGGCGATGCTGCAGCGTTGACCCGCACGGCACCGGTATCATCCTCGACGTAAAGAGCATCCGCCAGACGCGCCGTGACCCGTCCGCGGATTTGAACCCGCGAACTCGTGGCGAAGCCACCGGAATATTGCATGAGCTGGGCGACCGCCCGCATCGGCATGTCGCGTTCGGAGATGCCTGCCGGCTGCACTATTTTGACGTGTCCCAGTGAATTGATGAGCACGCGGAATCCGCTCAACTGCAGCTTGCTGGTGTGCTGGGAAGCAAACACCCCGGTGACGCGCACCCTGGCGCCGACCAGCTGTTGCAGCGCGCCTAAATCAATGCGTCCAGCCAGCTGAGCGCTTACGGGTCCGAGCGCAGTCATCAAGTCAAAACTTGCCACCCCGTCCGCGGCAGACCGAATGGGGCCGATCCGCCCGTCGAGCTCGGCCCACGCGCAGTCGTAGGCTCCGGTCGGCGCGATCTCGCCATCGATCTGCAGCGGTTTCGGCCATTCTCCCCTGCCGAATCCGGTGATTCGTGTCTGGCCGACGAACGGTGCGAAGCCGCCGCTTCGTGTAATGCCGACGATGCGAACTCGCTGGCGCAGCGAGAATTGCTTGATGGGTCGGCCGCCGGTGTCCACGTAGATGCCATCGTTCCCGACGATGACGAAGAAGCCCTCTCCCGACGGTTCGAAATAGGCAATGGTGGCCGCCAGGTCAACCGGGTATCCAAATTCTGCTCCCGCATTGTTCAATTGATGGATGGTGCTGATGGAGGTGAGCAGCGGCATCGTCGACTTGTTTGGCGGGCCCGGCGCCGCGGGCGGAATCGACTCCACCGTCGCCCGATGCAGCTTCGTCGTGCCGAAATGCCGCATCGGCCAACCGCTGACTGCGACGGATTCGCCAGGTGTGAATCTGAGGGCATCAGTCGTTTCAACAGCCACGGTCATGCCCTCCTCTTGGACGACCAGTACGTTGTCGGACTCGACTTCGGCGACGGTCGCACGGACCTCGACGCGCCGTCCGCCGCTCACCCACCGGCGGTCCAACACCAGCGCACGGAGTGATGGCGCCTGCGGGACGGACAGGGCCGGCGGATCCAGGATCCGAATTTGGCCGGCGGAGGCAATCCAGACGGTGGGTTCGTCGGTGTTCCGTTCCTTGTCATGGCGAAAGCTCAAGACGCCGCGAAGTCTCATCTTGGCGTCGATGAGAAGCGCTGGATCGAGCGACCCCGCATCGGCGATATACACGGAAACAGCCTCCCGGGCGCTGATCTCGAGCCACAACGAGGATCCCTCCCGACGTGCGGCCCGCACCACGGCGTCGGTCTCGATCAGGTGGTTTTGATAGGTGTTCGATGCGAGAAAGAAGTCGTCCAGCTGGACCGGCTCGGGACGCGGCAACCCCGGATGACCAAGCGCTTCGATGGCAACAACAGTCAATACGCTGTCCGGCGGGCGTGGCATGACGGCATCATGTCGGGTCAGTTGCACGCGCACGGCGTCGCCGGCAGCGGGAAGGAGGGTCGCCGCCGGCACTTTGAATGTCAGGGTGCCCGTGCTGTCCTGCAAATAGCCCAGGCGAGACCGCATGTCGACGAAGGTGACGATGCCGGATAGTTCGACCGGACTGTCGGGGCTCAGCCGGCCGGGGCTGCCGATGGGCAAGCTGTGAGGCGCCGGCTGGTAAAACCCGGTTCTGGCCAGTCCATGCCAGGCGAGCGGCAGGGCGACGCAGGTCAAAGCAACGAGTGCGAAGAGCCGAAGCCTGTTGCGCCACTCAGAGACCTGCCCAACATCCATGGGAATCCATCCGCCGACCGGCCGTGGTCAATGGCGAGCTGTCGGCTTCCTTTTGCAAAACTGAAGCCCCACCACGCCGGTCTCGTATTCAACCACCGGATATCGTAGCGTATTGCTCACCTTCACGGAGGATACGTCTATTGACGACCGAGTCGCTCAAACGGGAATCGTTGGATTTACTCGAGAACATCGCCGATGGCGTCGCGGTCACCGGCCCGGATGGCGGGTTCCGATTCCTGAGCAAACGTCTTTCTCACTCGCTCGGCATCGAGGCCGCTCTTTCGACGCCCAAATCGGCGTTCAGCTTGCTGACGAGCACCACGCCCGAACCGCTGCCGATGCTGCATGCCAAGGCGCATGGCACCGGCAGTCCGCAGCGAACCACGTTGTACGCCCACCGCCGCGACTTGTTCGCCCGGGTGGTCATGCGGGGTGCGGTCTTCGAAGGCGAGCGTTGCGTCGTCTGGACATTCGAGGATATGCAGGATCAGCGGCCCGTCCTGCCGAACGGTCAGTCATGCCTGGAACTTGTCGTCAGGCGGGCCGATTTCGGCTTTTGGGACGTCAACGTCGCCACCGATGAACTCACCTGGTGGAACGATTGGTGCGAGCAGCATGACATCGAGTCCTGTGTCGGACAGGGTCATTGCCGCCGCTGGGACGCCAACATACATCCCGACGATCTCGACAAAACGGCCGCCTATCACGCAGTCGTAGCCGGCGATCGCGAACTTTACGAGTCCGAGTTCCGCGTCCGCACAAAAAGCGGCGGATGGCGTTGGGTGGTGAGCCGGGGCATGGTGACGATGCGCGACGCCAAGGGTCGGGCGCTTCGCATCACGGGCGTGACCATCGATATCGATGCGCGCAAGCGCGCGGAGCTCGCGCTGCGCGAGTCCGAGGCGCGCCTCGAGGCGGCTGTCTGGGGAACGGAAATCGGATTATGGGAGATCCGCTCCGACGGCAGCTGCTGGTGGTTCAACGAGTGGTGCGAGATGCATGACATCCAACCGTACGACGACGGTCATCGGCGCAGAACCTGGATCGAGCGGATCCACCCCGACGATGCGGCGCTCTATGAACGCCTGAACGGACAGTGCCTCCGTGGCGAGACCGAACACTATGTCGTCGAATTTCGTATCGTTGCGCGCGATGGTTCCTGGCGCTGGGTTCACGAGCGCGGACGGGTGACGGAGCGGGACGCCTCGGGCGCCTACCGAGTGGCGGTCGGGGTGTGTTTCGATATTGACGCGCGCAAGCGCACGGAAATCACCGTCCGCGAGAATGAAGCGCGGCTCGCGATGATTTTGCAGACCATGTCGGAGGGCGTCGTCTTGATCAGTGCCGAGGGCCGGATCGAATTCACCAACCCTGCGTTCGATCGGATGTTCGGCTACCGACCCGGCGAATTGAATGGTCTGTCGGTATTCGAGCTGCTCGCCCTCAAACATCGCGTCAAGAGACGGTCCCGGGCGATCGAGCGGCTGCTGGCCCGCTTCAACGCTCAGGCCGGCAGGCGCACGATGGCTTTTCGGCGTCGGGACGGCGCCGATTTTCCCGGTGAGGTCTTGACCGGCACGATCGAGGTGGCCGGTCTGCAGAAGAGGCTCTACGTCATTCGCGACGTACTCGAGCGCAAGCTGCTCGAGAAGGAGATCACCGAGATCGCGCACCGCGAACGCCGGCGCATCGGCAGCGATCTACACGACGGTTTGGGTCAGGAGCTCACCGGCATTTCGTTGCTGCTGCGCAGCCTTGCCCAGCGCACCCGGTCGAACCACGAGCCGCATGATGCCGAGCTTGACGAGATCATCGGCTTGGTCAATCACGCAATCCAGACCACACGCACCATGGCGATGGGCATGTCACCGGTCACGCTGGAATACGGCGGCATCGTGTCGGCTCTGCTGAGTCTCGCCGCCTGGACCCGCTCCACCCTGGGATGCGAGGTCCGGCTCCGTCGGGCGCTGCGTCATCCCGTGACCCTCGATGAGGCGAATTCGACCCACCTCTATCTGATCGCGCAAGAGGCGATTCTGAATGCGGTCAAGCACGGGGAGGCTCGTTCGATCCTGGTCACCCTGAGCACCACCAACGACGTTGTGAGCCTGGCCATCTCCGATGACGGGATCGGGATTGCCAACGGACCGCGGCTTGGGGAGGGGATGGGCCTGAAAATCATGGAATATCGTGCCAGCGTCATGGGTGGATCCTTGCAGATCAAGCAGCGCAAGGGGGGCGGTACCCGTGTGCATTGCGTCTGTCCGCGGAGCGCGGTCGGGCGCAACGGATGAATTCGGCAGCCCGGGCGGCGGGCACCGTCATCTGGGCTGATGCCTCATCACTCCCCCTCCCAGCATTGCCGCTTTTTTTGGATCATAGGCCGCCGCACCGCCGATAGAGGTGGCCACGGCAGCCGTTCGCGATCGCGCGCTCAATGGCGAAGCGGAGGGCTTAAATGCCGGTGCAGCAGGAATGAAGCGGCGCGCAGGCTTCGGCCCCGGCGCGAGGGTCGGTCTTGGGGCGAGGGTCGGTCTTGGGGCGAGGGTCGGCCTTCGGGCAAGGGTCGGCCTTCGGGCAAGGGTCGGCCTTCGGGCAGCGCTTGGCCGGGTCGGCGTACCGGGCTTCACGTCCGCGCGCCTCGGGGCCGCGTTTGGGCCGGTGTTCGAGGGTACCGATCCTGCCCAAATGATCGGCGGTGCAATCGACAGCCCGCCGATTCCGAGCAGCACACCAATCAGCGCGGCTCGCATCACCCTAGGCACCGGCGGTCGGTGCGGCGCCGACTTCATCCGCTTTGCGCAGGAACACGAGCTGCAGTGCCGGCACGACCACCAACAGCAGGATGGGACCGAGGAACATGCCGCCCACCACCACGGTGGCGAGGGGTCGCTGCACCTGGCTGCCGATGCCATGGGAGAACGCGGCAGGTACCAGCCCGATGCAGGCCGACAACGCTGTCATCAACATGGGACGCATGCGTTTCTCGGCGGCATGTTCCATGGCTTCAACCGGATTCATGCCTTGGAGCTTCAGCTCATTGAAATAGCTCAACACCAGGATGCCGTTCATGACCGACACGCCCAATAGTGAAATGAAGCCGATTGCCGCGGACACGCTGAACGGCAGCCCGGTGATGAACAGTGCGATCACGCCGCCGCCCACGGCAAACGGAATTCCCGCGAGAGCCAACAGGCTGTCGCGCACCGAATTGAACAGACTGTAAAGCAGAATCAGGATCAGTATCAGGCTCATCGGCACGAACACGGCGAGCCGGGTCTTGGCCGTCTGCAAATCCTGGAATTCACCGGCCCAGACTATCCGGTAACCGGTCGGCAGCTTGATGTTCCTGGCAATGCGCGCCTGCGCCTCGGCGACGGTGCTGCCGAGATCACGCCCGCGGACGCTGAACTTGATCGGAATATAGCGCTGGGTGGTCTCGTGGTAGATGTACGAGGCGCCCGAATCCAGGCTGATGTCCGCCAGTTCGCGCAGCGGGATATAGGCGGTGGTACCCGCCGGTGTTTGGTAGCCGACGGGGATATTGCCAATTTTCTCGTACGTGTCCCGGTATTGAGGGGCCACTCGCACCGCCAAGTTGAATTGCCGATCGCTCTCAAGAACGGTGGTGGCGACCACGCCGGCCATCGCAGCTTGGACCACGGTGTTCACATCGCCGGTATTGAGGCCGTAGCGCGCCGCCTTCGCGCGATTGATCGTGATGTTGAAATTCGGTTGTCCGACGATGTGGAAGATGCCCAGATCCTCCATGCCCTTCACCCCTTGCATTTCTTTCTGCACGCGATTGGCGTAGTCCTCCAAGACGTTGAGGTTGGGCCCGAGAATCTTCACCGAGTTGGCGCCCTTGACGCCCGACAGCGCCTCTTCGACGTTATCCTGAATGTATTGGGAAAAATTGAACACCACGCCCGGGAGCGCCGCATCGAACTGCGCCTGAAGTTGCGCCGTGAGCTTGTCCTTGGTCATGCCGGCCGGCCAGTCATCAAAGTTCTTCAGGGGCGCGAACAGTTCGACATTGGAGAATGCCGATGCGTCGCTGCCGTTATCGGGACGACCGTGTTGCGACACCACCGTGATGATTTCCGGATGACGGAGCAGGATTTCGCGCATTTTGCGCGTGGCCTCGGTGCCTGCATCCAGCGACATGGTCTGCGGCATGGCCGCGCGGATCCAGTAGTTGCCTTCCTCCAGCGCCGGCAGGAACTCGCTGCCCAGGAAGGGGATCATGATGCCGATGACGACCAGGAAGGCGACGCCCAATCCGACCACCAGCGCCCGCCGCTCGAGAGCGAATTCGAGCACCGGTTTGTAGATGCGATGCAGGCCGCGCACGACGAAGGTTTCGGTCTCGTGGATCTGCGTGGGCAGCAGGAAGGAGGACAACACCGGGGTGACGGTGAAGGTGGCGATCAATGCGCCGGCCAGGGCATAACCGTAGGTGCGGGCCATGGGGCCGAAGATCTGCCCTTCGACGCCCTGCATGGTGAACAGCGGTCCAAAGGCGGCAATCGTGATCGCCGTGGAGAACAGGATCGCCTTGTCCACCTGCAGCGCCGAGAGATAGATCATCCGCAGCCGTACCGTCCAGGGGGATCCGCTCGCCGGCGACGGATCGGTACCGTAGGCGCCCCGCGACAGGCTCTCCACCATTTGCGCCTGTGCGCTCGGCATGGCCTGTAAATTTCTGAATATGTTCTCCACCAAGATCACGGCTGAATCGATGATGATGCCGAAGTCCACCGCACCGATCGACAAGAGGTTCGCGTCCTGGCCCTGTAGCACCAGGATGATGATCGAGAAAAACAGGGCAAAGGGGATGTTGACGCCGACGATGATGGCGCTGCGCAGGTCGCCCAGGAAGATCCATTGGATCAAGAACACCAACAAGCAGCCGAAGATGAGATTGTGCAGCACTGTGTGCGTCGTCACCTTCACCAGCGACGTACGGTCGTAGTAGGGCACGAGCTTGACGCCGGGGGGCAGGCTGCCGTCCACGTTCATGGCATCGACAGCCGCTTTGATGCGCGGTACCACGTCGTTGGTGTGCTGGGTCCGTCCCATCACCACGATGGCGGCCACGACATCGTCTTGGGTGTCGCGGCCGGCGATGCCCAGTCGGGGCACATGACCCACATAG